>FWPU01003612.1_pt1:0-20000 | contig 38490 bp, 31 predicted proteins | sample 2228361 | NCBI WGS metagenome assembly FWPU01 (sample SAMEA103939777, study PRJEB20133) | metagenome | reverse complement strand
GGTTAAGGAACTCGGCAAATTGGCACCGTAACTTCGGGAGAAGGTGCGCCTCCGTTAGGTGAAGGGCCTGCGCCCGGAGCCGAAGGAGGTCGCAGAGAATCGGGAGCTGCGACTGTTTACCAAAAACACAGCACTCTGCAAACTCGAAAGAGGACGTATAGGGTGTGACGCCTGCCCGGTGCCGGAAGGTTAAGTGATGGGGTCAGCCGCAAGGCGAAGCCCTTGATCGAAGCCCCGGTAAACGGCGGCCGTAACTATTAGTTGACCGAGTAGTTACGTTAATAAACCTGGCTATATGCTGGAAACTCCGATGTATCCCCTGGTACTCATCCTGCCACTCGTTATTCGGTTTTCGGATTCAGTGGCTAACTAAGCGGTCCGAGACCGATTTCGTGGCGGGACAGTAACAATCCGAGGGGTGCGGATAATCAGCAGGAAAGGCCGGCCGTGCTGGCCGGAATCCTCAGAGACTATACGCCAGGCGGCCCAGAACGGGGTCGATGAGATAGTCCGATCTCCATAGCAATGTGGAGGGATCGGCAGAAAGGCCGGTCCGCATCAGCCCAAGAGGCGTTTGACGGGCAGATGTAACAGCAATGAACGGTCCTAAGGTAGGAGAGCTGCCTTAGTAAAATCTGGCTGTATGCTGGGAACTCCGATGTATCCTCCGGTACTCGCCGTATCTCCAACGGCAAGTAACAATCCGGCAGGTGCGGACGATCAGCAGGAAAGGTGCCGAGGTAAAGATGACCTTCAATGCCAAAGCGATCTCGCCGCATATCGGTTATTACCTGGCTGGTTTTGCCGATGGGGAGGGAAGCTTTGATCTGTCGTTTCGTAAGCGTGACGACTATCCGCAACCGTGGGAAATTTCGCTGTGTTTCAGCGTTTCACAACGGGACAAGGTGATCCTCTCGCTGTTCAAGAGGTATCTGCGGTGCGGAACGTTGCGTCAACGCGATGACGGAAGCTGGTATTACGAGGTCAACAACTTTACCGCGATTACCGAGAACGTCATTCCATTCTTCAACAGGTTCGGTTTCCTCTCTGCGAAAAAGAAGCGCGATTTTGCGAAATTCAAACAGATCGCGCGACTGATTCGCGAGGGAGCCCATCTGACGGAGCATGGGGTGCGCGAAATTCTTCGGATTCGCAGCGAGATGGACGATAGCGGAGGCGCTAGGAGAAGGGACACCGACGCTGAAATTCTGAAACATCTCGCGAACGGCAAATCCTCAGAGGCTATACGCCAGACACTCGTACTGCGCGAGTGAAGATATAGTCCCATCTGCATGGCGACATGCAGGGATGAGGGATCATCCGCTCAACGTATGTTGAGTCAAGCAATCGAGCGAAATTCCTTGTCGGGTAAGTTCCGACCTGCACGAATGGCGTAACGATAGCTCCACTGTCTCGACCCGAGACTCAGCGAAATTGAAATCGCTGTGAAGATGCAGTGTTCCCGCCGCAAGACGGAAAGACCCCGTGAACCTTTACTACAACTTCACACTGGACTTTGAACATGCCTGTGTAGGATAGCTGGGAGGCTGAGAAGTGGGGACGCCAGTCCTCATGGAGCCGTCCTTGAAATACCAGCCTGTCGTGTTTGAGGTCCTAACCCAGGCCCGTGATCCGGGTCGGGGACAGTGTGTGGTGGGTAGTTTGACTGGGGCGGTCTCCTCCCAAAGCGTAACGGAGGAGCGCGAAGGTACCCTCAGCACGGTCGGAAATCGTGCGTCGAGTGTAATGGCATAAGGGTGCCTGACTGTGAGACAGACAAGTCGAGCAGGGGCGAAAGCCGGTCATAGTGATCCGGTGGTTCTGGATGGAAGGGCCATCGCTCAACGGATAAAAGGTACTCCGGGGATAACAGGCTGATACCGCCCAAGAGTCCATATCGACGGCGGTGTTTGGCACCTCGATGTCGGCTCATCACATCCTGGGGCTGTAGCCGGTCCCAAGGGTATGGCTGTTCGCCATTTAAAGTGGTACGCGAGCTGGGTTCAGAACGTCGTGAGACAGTTCGGTCCCTATCTGCGGTGGGCGTTGGAGATTTGAGAGGATCTGTCCTTAGTACGAGAGGACCGGGATGGACGTACCTCTGGTGTACCGGTTGTCATGCCAATGGCACCGCCGGGTAGCCATGTACGGATGGGATAAACGCTGAAAGCATCTAAGCGTGAAACCCACCTCAAGATGAGATCTCCCGGGAGTTTTACTCCCCTGAAGGGCCGTGGTAGACCACCACGTTGATAGGCTCCATGTGTAAGCGCTGCAAGGCGTTGAGCTAAGGAGTACTAATTGCCCGTGCGGCTTGACCATATAACACCCAAGACATTCTTTCGGGGAAAGCTGGGCTGTCAGTATTCGGCTGGCAGCCTTCAGAAAGGGCCTGGTCAGGGCCTGTGCATCGAATAACTTGGCTGGATTGTCCGATTTAAGCGGTCAGCGCGACACGCCGCGGGCTGGCTGCTTGACCAGTTTGCCTGGCGGCCATAGCGAGCGGGAACCACCCGATCCCATCCCGAACTCGGAAGTGAAAACGCTCAGCGCCGATGATAGTACGGGGTTACCCTCGTGCGAAAGTAGGACACTGCCAGGCTCTTTACCTAAAACCCGCTGGTATTCGCCGGCGGGTTTTTCATTCTTTGCGCATTGCCCTGGCTCGATCTACAGGATCGCCGGGCTTATGAACCCGACGGGGCGCGCTGCCGTTCCTTATTGCGCTGTGGACGTATTGTCGAAAACGGGTTGCCGCGGGTTGCATTGGCCGGAATTTCGGCTAGCTTTACGAGTATCGCTAGGCGATCGGGCGCAAGCGGTGCATCCTGCGTGCCGCAGCGATGCCAAGAACGCCAAGAATGGTGTACGGAGGAACTGCCGCAAAAGGACCTCCCTTTTCCCCTGTTTTGCCAATCCGCCGCAACATTAATGCGAGCATGCCGCGCAGACTTTGCGCTTCTCTCTCGAATCCTGGGGGCGCGATCTCGGTAGAAGCCAAGTGGATGCGTCACGCACTTCCAAGCGACAAGAAGTGCGGCCGGGATGCCGCGCCCACGGGGCTAAGGATGCACACCGGGCCGCATGGCCGGCGGTTGCGTCTGCTGTCGTATAACATCCAGCTCGGCATCGCGAGCCACGGCTACCATCATTACCTTATGCATAGCTGGAAGCATGTGCTGCCCTATCCCGAGCGGCTCGAAAACCTCGAGCGCATCGCACGGTGTATCGCCGGATACGACGTTGTGGGTTTGCAGGAGGTGGACGGTGGCAGCCTGCGCAGCGGCTTCGTGAATCAGACCGAATATCTTGCACGCGTGGCTGGCTTCCCCTACTGGTACGACCAGGCCAACCGCCGCCTTGGTCGACTCGCCCAACACAGCCTCGGTGTGCTCTCCCAGATCCAACCTGCCGAGATTCGCGAAGTGCGTCTGCCCGGCATGATCCCTGGGCGCGGGGCGCTTACGTTACGCTTCGGCCACGGCGAGGACGCGTTGCTGGTGATGATCCTGCACCTCGCGCTCGGCCGGCGTGCGCGCCTGCGTCAGCTTGCATGCATTGCCGAGATCCTCGACGATTGTCGGCATGCGATCCTGATGGGCGACTTCAACTGTCGTTCCGAGAGCCGCGAGATGCGCTGGCTGCTGTCGCGTACCCGCTTGCGCGAGCCGATCCACGGCCTGCATACCTTCCCGAGTTGGCGCCCCCAGCGCAATATCGACCATATTTTGGTTTCGACCACACTAGAGGTAAGCTCGATCCAGGTTCTGAACCACGCCTTCTCTGATCACTTGCCCGTTGCCATGGAGGTAGTGTTGCCTGCCTCGCTCTTGCTGGACAGAGCGCGCACCTCGGCAGCGTCCGATCTGGGTCTTGCGGCCGGTCTCTGAGGCTTCTGCGAAAGGACCCCCGCGCACGGGTCGCGCCGGTGTAGTAGCCTATGTCCGGGTGCGATCAGGTGAACAACACGCACACCCCGCGCCAGGTGAGGTAGTCGGCGATGAACGCGCGGGATCCTTCTCGGCACACAGGATGGCCGAGAGGTGTGGCAGCGTGCCAGGTTGATCAGCTGCCCGGGCGCTTTGCAGAAGACTACGGTCTTCATGTGTGGTCGGCGAAACCACGCAGTCCCGCAACAGGCGCCGTGTGCGGCCAATCGGGATGGCGGGGTGCGCTGGCCACCGCGAACGTACAGCAGCGCGAGGGGATCTTTGGTCTGGCGGTTGCTATGGCCGATGGTGTATACCCGTGCAGGCGTGGAGGGGTGCGACTGGGGGTCGCCATTTCGGACCTAAGCATGGAATCGATCATGGCCGTTATACTACGCAGCCGCATGCCGGGCAAAAAACAGTATCCCCAGCGATGATCGGGCTGCTGCAGCGCGTGCGCGAGGCGCGCGTCGAGGCGGGCGGCGAGCCGCTCGGCGCGGTCGGGCGCGGCATCCTGGTGTTCGTCGGCGTCGAGCACGGCGATGACGAAGCGAAGGCCGAACGACTGCTCGCGCGTCTGCTCGCCTACCGCGTGTTCCCCGACGCGCGCGGCAGGATGAATCTCAGCGTGCGCGATATTGGGGGTGGACTGCTACTCGTGCCGCAGTTCACGCTCGCTGCAGACACCGCTAAGGGTACGCGGCCGAGCTTTACGCCGGCCGCCACACCCTTGGTGGCCGAGCGGCTGTTCAGGTACCTGGTCGAGCGGGCACGCTGCTCGCATGGCACGGTCGCCGCCGGCCGTTTCGGCGCCGACATGCAGGTCACGCTCACCAACGACGGCCCGGTCACATTCTGGCTGCGCGTCCCGTAGTGGCTAGCGGGTTTTAGCGGCCGGGGCAGGGTGTGCTGTAATTACGGTAAGCTGTTGGACCACACGCTCGCCTACCTGATCGCCGCCATGGGTAAGGAGATCTCCCGCAGCCGCTTCCAGAAACGCGACTTCCTTGCCTTCGAGGAGCGCTTGCGCGCGGAGACCGCGCTGCTCCGGGACTGGTTCGAGCATGGCGGCCTCTCGACCCGCAGTGGTGTCGGTGGCTTCGAGCTGGAGTGCTGGCTCGTCGATCCGCACGGTTACCCGGCGCCACTCAACGAGAAGTTCCTCGATACCCTGCGCTCGCCGCTCGTAGTGCCGGAGCTCTCACGTTTCAACGTCGAAATCAACACTTTGCCGCGGCAGCTGGAGGCGCATGCGCTGCGCGATATGTACAAGAGTCTCGAGCAGATCTGGGAACATTGCCAAGCGGTGGCTGAGACCCTAGGCGCCCACATGCTCATGATTGGCATCCTGCCTACGGTCACCGAGCAGCACCTGACGCTGGCGAACGTCTCCAAGCGCGTGCGCTACCGTGCGCTCAACGAGCAGATCCTGCGGCTGCGTAAAGGGGCGCCCATCGAGCTCAACATCGAGGGACCGCAACCGCTCTACACCTTCCACAGCGACGTGATGCTCGAGGCCGGGACGACCTCCTTTCAGGTGCATTTGCAGGTCGCCCCGCACACGGCCGCGCGTTACTACAACGCCTCGCTGATCCTTTCCGCCCCCGTGGTTGCCGCCTGCGCCAACTCGCCCTACCTCTTCGGGCACGAGCTGTGGGACGAGACGCGTATCCCGCTGTTTGAGCAATCGGTTTCCATGTGCCCCCCCGACGCCGCGCAGTGCCCGCCGAACCGCGTGAGCTTCGGCTCGGGCTACGTGCATTCACTCCATGAGTGTTTCGTCGAGAACCTGGAACGCTATCCAGTGCTGCTTCCAGAGATCGCCGACGAACCGCCAGAGCGGCTTTATCATTTGCGTCTGCACAACGGCACCATCTGGCGTTGGAACCGTCCGCTCGTGGGCTTTGATGGCGGCACCGCGCACTTGCGCATCGAGCACCGTGTGGTGCCGGCTGGGCCTAGCCTGCTCGATACGATCGCCAATGCCGCACTCTACTTCGGCCTGGTGCAGCAATTGGCGAGCGCGTCCGAGCCACCGGAGATGCACCTGCCCTTCGCTCAGGCGCGCGATAATTTCTACGCCGCCGCGCGCTACGGCCTGCGTGCCGAGCTGGTTTGGCTCGACGGCCGGCGCGTGGGTGTACGCGGGCTGCTGCGCGATGCGCTTTTGCCTTTGGCGCGTGAGGGACTCGCGGCGCTCGGGGTAGAGAGTGAGGATATCGAGCGCAACCTTGGCATCATCGAGCGCCGTGTGACGAGCGGCCGCAACGGCGCCGACTGGCAGCGCCGCTACGTGGCCCGGCATGGTCCGGACATGCGCGCGCTCACCACTGCCTACTTGCGCTGCCAGAAAAGCGGGGCCCCGGTTCACGAGTGGGAGGTGTAATGCTGACAGTGCTCGATCGGTTGCCATCGCGTCTGCTCGCCGCCGAGGCCGCGCGTTTGCACGAGGTGTTGCCCGGGCCCACCCTCTTTCATCTGCCCGGGCGGCGACAAGAGCCCTTGTTCGTCGCGGTGCTGCAGCACGGCGACGAGGTCACCGGCTGGGAGGCGCTGCGCGCGCTACTCAGTCGCTACCAAGGCCGCGAGCTGCCGCGGGCGATTTCAATCTTCATCGGCAATGTTGCGGCGGCCGCACAGGCGGTGCGCTTCCTGCCGGGGCAGCCTGACTACAACCGGATGTGGGCGGTCAATCTCGGGACGAACGCTTTGCCCGAGCAGCACATGATGCGCCAGGTCGTGGACGAGATGCGAGCACGGCGCGTGTTTGCTAGCGTGGATGTGCACAACAACACCGGCATCAATCCCCACTATGCCTGTGTGCGCAGCCTGGATGCGGCAAGCCTGCAGCTTGCGACCCTGTTCTCGCGCACCGTGGTGTACTTCACCAAGCCGGACGGGGTGCAGACGGCGGCCTTCGCGCCGCTCTGTCCGGCCGTGACCATCGAGTGTGGCCGGCCGGGCGACCCACACGGCGCCTTGCGCGCCGCAGAATTTCTCGAGGCCTGCCTGCATCTGTCCGCCGTGCCCGCGCACCCGGTTGCGCCGCATGACATGGATCTGTTCCGCGCGGTGGCGATCGCGAAGGTTCCCGAAGACGTGAGCCTGGGCGTAGGTCGCGCTAGCGATGCCGATCTCAGGCTCGTCGAGGATCTCGATCACCTGAATTTCCGCGAGCTGCCCGCCGGGACGCTGCTCGGCTGGGCCGGGCCGCGTGCACGCCTCGAGGTACGTGATAAGTATGGCCGGGATGTGGCAAGGCGCTACTTCAGCCTGCGCGGCGGCGAACTGCGCCTCGCCACCGCGGTCATGCTGTCCATGCTCACGCTCAATCTGCGCGCCATCCGTCAGGACTGCTTCTGCTATCTCATGGAACATCATCCGGACTTTCGCGGCGCCGGCCGCGCGCCAGGGGTCAAGGTGCGCGCCGGCTAGCACATCCCTCAGGCGCGGTCGAGCGGGAAGCTGAGCACCTCGGCGATCGAGCGCGCGCCAGCCGCACACATAACCAGCCGGTCTAGGCCGAGCGCGACCCCGCTGCACTCGGGGAGACCCGCCGCGAGGGCGGCGAGCAGCCGCTCGTCCGGCGGCACCTCGGGCAATCCGCGCGCGCGGCGCGCGGCTAGGTCGCGCGCGAAGCGGCGACGTTGCTCGGCGGCATCATCGAGCTCGTGAAAGCCGTTGGCGAGCTCGATGCCACCGAGGTAAAGCTCGAAGCGTTCGGCCAGCGGCGGGTTGCCGGGGCGCACGTGGGCGAGCGAGGCCTGCGTGGGCGGGTAATCGTAGAGAAACGTCATGTGGCCGCGCCCGAGCTGCGGCTCGACGAGATGCGTCAGCAGCAGATCGCGCCAGCCATCGAGATCGTCCGGCGCGAGCCCCCGAGAAGCCGCCAGACCGTGCTCGTGTGCCACCCGAGCAAACGCTGCAGCGGGGGCCGTGTGCGGATCAAGCCCGGTGTGGCGCTCGAAGGCCTCACGGTAGCTCAGCTTTTCCGCGGGTCCGAGCGCGATCGTCCCCTCGAGCGCCTCGGTGACCAGCGCGGCGACCTCTTCCATCAGTGCATGGTGATCGCTGCCGACGCGATACCATTCGAGCAGGCTGAATTCCGGATTGTGCAGCCGTCCGCATTCAGCGTCGCGAAAGACATGACAGATCTGATAAATCGGACCGCTGCCGGCAGCAAGCAGCCGCTTCATCGCGAACTCAGGCGAGGTGTGCAGATAAAGGATCGTGCCCTTAGGATGTCCGGGGCCGGTGTAGCACACACAAAGGCTCGACAAATTCGGATCGGTGCTAGCGGCGTGCGAAAGGTACGGCGTCTCGACCTCAAGGACACCGCGGCGCGCGAAGAACGCTCGGATGCGCTCGAGCATCCGGGCGCGGAGTTTCAAAACTTCGAGCGAAGCGGCGGGGCGCCAGTCAGACATAGGGACGATGGGCAAGGATGCGAGGGAAGGAAGTGAGTTGTCGATATTTCGAAGAACGCTTCACCCTCTTGCGCGCCTTGTCCCTCGGGGGCTATCCCGGCCTTCTTGCGTTACGCGCGCGAGATGTACTCGCCCGTGCGGGTATTGACCTTGATGAGTTCGCCGCTGTTCACGAACAGCGGCACCCGCACCACGGCGCCGGTCTCAAGTGTGGCCGGTTTGGTGCCGCCGGTCACGGTGTCGCCGCGCACGCCGGGATCGGTCTCGACGATTTTGAGGGTCACCGTCTGCGGCGGCTCGACCAGCAGCGGCGCGTTGTTCCATAGGGTAACGTGGCAGATGTCCTGTTCCTTGAGCCACTTGGCAGCCTCGCCCACGACCTCCTGGCCGGCGGTGTACTGCTCGAAGCTCTCCGGATGCATGAAATGCCAGAACCGGCCGTCGTTGTACAGGTACTGCAGGTCCACCTCGACCACGTCGGCTGCCTCGATGGTCTCGCCGGACTTGAAGGTGCGCTCGATGACACGCCCGGTTTTGAGATTGCGCAGCCTGACACGGTTGAAGGCCTGGCCCTTGCCGGGTTTGACGAACTCATTTTCAATGATGACGGCGGGGTCGCCGTCGAGCATGACCTTGAGGCCGGATTTGAACTCGTTGCTGCTATAGGTCGCCATGAGAGGGTTCCTGTGCTTACTCCGCTTTGGTTTTAGACGGTATGTCCGGGGAAAACAGGGTCGTGTGAGGGGGTCGCGGGATGCTCGCCTCTTGCTGCTTTCCGCTCGGGTAAAATGCCGTCCCAATGATACCTGAGAGCAGTCTGCTGCGGCAGGCTCCGACTTGGCAGGCGGAGTTGGCCTTGGCCATCACTGACCCTGCCGAATTACTCGCGGCGCTCGACCTCGGTGAGGAATGGCTGAGCGCGGCGCGCGCCGCCGCCCGATTATTTCCGCTGCGCGTACCGCGTAGTTACGTTGCACGCATGCGTCGCGGTGATCCACACGATCCACTGCTGCGCCAGGTGCTGCCGCTTGACCTCGAGTTCGAGTCAGTCGAGAGCTATACGGCCGATCCGGTCGGCGATCGTGCCGCGCTGTACCCGGGAGGGGTGCTGCGCAAATATCGCGGGCGCGCGCTGCTCATCGCTACCGGGGCCTGCGCTGTGCATTGCCGTTACTGCTTCCGCCGCCATTTCCCCTATGGCGAGGCGAACGCCTCGGTCGACAGTTTCGCGCAGGCGCTGGCGCACATCGCTGCCGACGCGACAATCCGCGAAGTGATCCTGAGCGGCGGTGATCCGCTGACCCTCAGCGACCGGCGTCTGCGGGCGTTCACCGATGCCCTCGCCCGCATCGCCCATGTCAGGCGGTTGCGCATCCACACGCGCCTGCCGATCGTGCTGCCCGCGCGCGTCGACGCGGGGCTACTGGCCTGGCTGGCGAGCGTGCGGCGACCGGTGGTGATGGTCGTGCACGCCAACCACGCCAACGAGATCGACTTTGTGGTCGAGCGCGCCCTACGTGAGCTGCGCGGCATCGGTATTACGCTGCTCAATCAGTCGGTGCTGCTGCGCGGCGTCAACGATTCGGGCAGATCGCTCGCTGATCTCAGCGAGGCGCTCTTCGCCGCTGGCGTCCTGCCCTATTACCTGCACCTGCTTGACCGCGTGCAGGGGGCGGCGCACTTCGAGGTGAGCATGGCGCGCGCCCGCGCCATCATGGCACGGCTTCGTGAGCGGCTGCCGGGCTATCTCGTGCCACGACTCGTGCGCGAGCGGCCCGGGGATCTGGCCAAGCAGCCTTGCGCCTGAGACGGGATACACGGTCTGACTGCAAAGACTATAGAATCGACCCACCCACCACATTTTCCCGGAGGAGACCCATGCGCCAGAAGAAGATACGTCACGCCTTCCGACAGCAGTCCGCACCGTCCGCTGCCCGCCGCCGTTTCCTCGCGACCGCCGCCGCCGGGGCGCTTGCCGCCTGCGGGCGCAAGGATGTGCCGGCCAAGCATACCGCCGCCCCCGAAACCCCAGCGCACACCCAGGCCGTAACGCTGCGCTTCCAGAGCACCTGGCCATCCAAGGACATCTTCCACGAGTACGCACTCGACTATGCCGCCAAGGTCAATGCCATGAGCGGTGGCCGGCTCAAGCTCGAGGTGTTGCCGGCAGGCGCGGTGGTCGGAGCACTGCAGATGCAAGACGCCGTCAACGCCGGCATCCTCGACGGCGGCCACGGGGTGACTGCCTACTGGTACGGCAAGCACAAGGCGTTCTCCCTGTTCGGCACCGGCCCGTCGTTCGGCATGGGTGCGAACCAGTTGCTCGGTTGGTTCAAATACGGCGGCGGCGAGGCACTGTACAACGAGCTGCTGCATGACGTCCTCAAGCTTGACATCGTCGGTTTTCTCACCGGTCCGATGCCGACCCAGCCGCTCGGCTGGTTTAAGAGCCCGGTGAAGTCGCCCGAGGATCTCATGAACCTCAAGTACCGTACCGTTGGGCTGTCAGCCGATCTCTTCAAGGAGCTCGGCGCGGCCGTAACCATCCTTGGCGGTGGCGACATTGTGCCGGCCATGGACCGCGGGCTGCTCGACGCGGCAGAGTTTAACAATCCCTCTTCGGACCGCGCGCTCGGTTTTCCGGACGTGGCCAAGGTGTACATGCTGCAGAGCTTCCACCAGCCGCTCGAGTGTTTTGAGATCATCTTCAATAGGAAGAAATTCGACGCCCTGCCGAAGGAGTTGCAGGCGATCCTGCGCTATGCCGCCGAAGCGGCTTCGGCGGACATGGCCTGGAAGGCCATGGACCGCTACTCGCGCGACCTCGAGGAGATGAGGGCCAAGCAGGGCGTGAGGGTGTACAAGACGCCGCGCTCCGTACTTGAGGCCCAGCTCAAGGCCTGGGACCGGCTGATCGAGCGCTACTCAAGCGACCCGTTCTTCGCCAAGGTGGTAGCCTCGCAGCGCGCCTGGGCGGAACGCGTGGTCGGCACCCATTTGGCGATGACGGCGGATCCTCTGCTGGCCTATGAACATTTTTTCGGCAAGCGAATGTAGCCGCAAGGCATGATCCCCTCCCGGCAGCATCTGCACACGCGGCGGCGGGTGGGGACGCGGTCAACGCATGCAGCGCTTCATCATCTGCATAGATCGGCTGAACACCTGGGTGGGCAAGGCCTTCGCCTGGTGCATCCTGGTGCTCACGCTGTCAGTGAGCTACGAGGTCGGCGCGCGCTATCTTGCACGCGCGCCGACCGACTGGGCGTACGACGCCGCCTATATGCTCTACGGCACGCTGTTCATGATGGCCGGGGCGTATACGCTTGCGCGCAACGGCCACGTGCGCGGCGATGTGCTCTACCGCTTGTTGTCCGCGCGCGCCCAGGCGGGGCTCGACCTCGCCTTGTACCTTGTTTTCTTCTTTCCGAGTGTCATCGCCCTGATATACGCCGGCTACGGGTTCGCCACGGAATCCTGGGCGATCCGCGAGCGCGTGATGAGCAGCCCGGGCGGGCCGCCGCTTTACCCTTTCAAGTCGCTGATCCCGCTGGCCGGTTTCTTCCTATTTCTGCAGGGGCTCGCGGAGGTGGGGCGATGTGTGCTGTGCCTGAGGAGCGGGACCTGGCCACGGCGCGCGCACGACGTCGAAGAGATGGACAAGGAGATCCTCGAGGAGGTGTGCGAGGGTAAGACGCACGAGCAGATCCTCAAGGAGATTCACCGCGGCACGTTCAAGAGACCCCGCAATGACTAACCCCGAGCTCGGCGTGCTGATGCTGGGGCTGTTCGTCGCCCTGATCCTCCTCGGCTTTCCCGTTGCCTTTACTCTGATCGCCTTGGCTCTCGGCTTCGGTTACTACGCCGTGGGCGCGAAGGTCTTCGGACTGCTGGTGCAGCGCACCTTCGGCGTGATGGCGAACGACGTGCTGATTTCGGTGCCGCTGTTTCTGTTCATGGGCTACGTAGTGGAACGCGCCGGCATCCTCGACCGGTTATTTGCGTCTCTGCAGCACGCAGCGCGGCGCGTGCCGGCCTCGCTCGCGGTAGCGACCCTGATCGCCTGCGCGCTGTTCGCCACTGCCACCGGCATCGTGGGTGCGGTGGTGACACTCATGGGGCTACTCGCGCTGCCGGCCATGCTGCGCGCCGGCTACGACATCAAGCTCTCGAGCGGCGTCATCGCTGCCGGCGGCTGCCTCGGCATCCTCATTCCACCCTCGATCATGCTGATCCTCTATGGGGCGACGGCTGGAGTTTCAGTGGTCAAGCTCTACGCCGCCGCACTCCTGCCCGGCTTTCTACTCGCGGCGCTATATGTGCTGTACGTGATCGTGCGCGGTGTGCTTGATCCTGGGCTCGCTCCGCCACCGCCCAAAAGCGCGGCACCGCCTCTGCCCTTCGGGCGGCTCATCCTAGGGCTGCTGACTTCGTTTTTCCCGCTCGCCGTCCTGATCCTGGCGGTGCTGGGCGCGATCCTCTTTGGGCTCGCTACCCCGCACGAGGCTGCGGCCGTCGGTGCACTGGGCGCGCTCGCGCTGGCGGCTGGTTACCGCGAGCTCGACTTTGCTCGGCTCAAGCAGTCGGTATTCCTGACCGCGCGCTCTACCGCCATGGTCTGCTGGCTGTTCGTCGGCTCATGGAGCTTCTCTTCGGTGTTCTCGCTGCTGGGCGGCGAGATCCTGGTCAAGGAATGGGTGATCGGGCTCGAGCTTTCTCCAACAGCGTTTTTGATACTCTCTCAACTGATCATTTTCCTGCTAGGCTGGCCGCTCGAGTGGACCGAGATCATCATCATCTTCGTGCCGATCTTTCTGCCGTTGCTCGACCACTATCACATAGACCCGCTGTTTTTCGGCATCCTGGTGGCGCTCAACATCCAGACCTCTTTCCTCACCCCGCCTATGGCCATGGCGGCCTATTATTTGAAGGGAGTGGCGCCGCCGCAGGTGCGGCTGGCGCAGATCTTCGCCGGCTCCCTGCCGTTCCTGGCGATGGTATTCATCGCCATGCTGCTGCTGCACCTCTTTCCGCAGCTCGCGTTGTGGCTGCCAGGGGTATTGTATAAGTAAAAAGTAGGTTAAGGAGCGAGGAGAGAACAGACCGCGGGGTACCCGTTGCATTCATTCTTTAGCGTTTGGCTTCTCGCCCTTTGCGCGTCAAAGGAGACATCACCAATGAACCTCGGCTTCATCGGTCTCGGTATCATGGGCCGGCCCATGGCGCTTAATCTGCGCAAGGCCGGCCACCCGTTGTGGGTGCATGCCCGCCGGCCCGTCACCATGGAGATGCTGGTGGAGGCCGGCGCGCACGCCTGTCACTCGGCGAAGGAGGTCGCCGCGCATGCCGAGATCATTTTTATCATGGTCACCGACACACCCGACGTGGAGCAGGTGGTGCTAGGCGACAACGGCCTCGTCCATGGCCTGCGCCCCGGCAGCATCGTGGTAGACATGAGCACGATCTCACCAGCGGCCGCGCGCCGCCTGGCGGTGGAACTGGAGACGCGCGGCGTGGACATGCTCGATGCCCCGGTCTCCGGCGGGGAGGCCGGCGCTATCAACGCCACCCTCTCCATTATGGTTGGCGGCAAGCCCGAGGTGTACGCGCGCGTGCGGCCACTGCTCGAAACACTCGGCAAGCATATCGTGTATGTCGGCGGCCATGGCGCCGGCCAGGTGGCCAAGGCCTGCAACCAGCTTGTGGTCGGCGTGACCATCGAGGCCGTGGCCGAGGCCCTGGTGTTCGCGCATAAGTGCGGCGTCGACAGCGCACGGGTACGCGAGGCCTTGCTTGGCGGGTTCGCGGGCAGCAAGATCCTCGAGGTACACGGTCGACGCATGCTCGAGCGTGACTTCCGGCCAGGCTTCAAGGCGCGACTGCACCAGAAGGACCTGCGCATCGTGCTCGAAAGCAGCCACGAGCTCGGCCTGGCACTGCCGGCGGCGGCGTTGGCCGCGCAGCTCATGAACGCCTTGGTGGGCAGCGGCGAGGGCGAGCTCGACTCGAGCGCACTGGTGAAGGTAGTAGAGAGGATGAACGGTATAATGCCTGCATGAGCACACGCGCGCGGACCCTTGCGGTTCTCGCCGATGGGGCGTTCCATTGCGGGACCGAGATCGCCAGCCGCCTGGGTATCAGCCGCGCAGCGGTGTGTAAACACATCGCAGACCTCACCGCGCTGGGGCTTGAGGTGCAGGCTGTCCGCGGCCGCGGCTACCGGCTGCTGCGATCCGTTGTGCCGCTCACGCGCGATGTTATCCTGCGGCACCTCGACGACCGCGCGACGGCGTGGCGCGAGCGGCTCGTGTTGCTCGAGCAGGTGGATTCGACCAACCGCTATTTGCTCGCGCGGCGGCAGGAGGCGGAAAGTCTCGTGTGCCTGGCCGAGGTGCAGACTGCGGGTCGCGGGCGGCGCGGACGTGAATGGGTGGCGACCCCGTATCACAATGTGATGCTCTCGATGGCCTGGCGCACGGCCCTCGACCACCGCCTGCTCTCGGGACTGAGCCTCGCGGCGGGGGTCGCGATGCGGCGCGCGCTCGAGGACTACGGCATAGATGGCGCGGGTCTCAAGTGGCCGAACGACGTGCTTTGGCAGGGACGCAAGCTCGCTGGGTTGCTTGTCGAGGTGCAGGGCGAGGCGTCCGGCCATGGGCGTGTGGTGCTGGGCGTGGGCGTCAACGGTTATATCGCGCCACGCGACGCCGCACGCATTGACCAGCCATGGGTGGATCTCTATAGCATCACCGGCGCAATTCCCGATCGCAACCGGCTGGCCGCGCGGCTTATCGTGCGTTTGCACGAGATGTTCGAGGTCTTCGCCGTGCACGGCCTGGCGGCCTTTCGCGCCGAGTGGGAGCGACACCACCTCTACACCGGGCGCACGGTGCGATGTGTAGCGGGCGATGAAAGTATTCACGGTATCGTCGTCGGCGTGGACGAGACCGGTGCGCTGTGTCTGCACGAGGCTACAGGTGGCGGCTTGCGACGTTTTTGCTCCGGCGAGATCAGCGTGAGGCCAGCGTGAGTGCATCCGGCCTCGTACGACTGCTCGTGGACCTGGGCAACAGCCGCCTGAAGTGGGCGTGGAGCGAGCCCGGGGGCGTGTGGACAGCTGGCGAGGTGCTGCACCGCGGCCGCGAGCTCGCGCCGCTGCTCGATGAGGTCTGGGGGGCGCGCCGCCCAACGCCCCGGCAGGTCGTGGTGGCATGTGTGGTGGAAAGCGAGCGGCGCACCATGCTCGTGAACTGGTTGCTTGCCCGCTGGGGGCGGGTGCCGCAGCTGGTGCAGGCGCAGGCCGAACAGCTCGGTGTCAGAAACGGCTACCGCGAGCCCGCCTGCCTCGGCGCCGACCGCTGGGCAGCGCTGATCGCCGCACGCGCGCTTGCCGCCCCACACGCCGCCTGCATTGTGGACTGCGGCACGGCCGTGACCGTGGACGCGCTTGCTGCCTCGGGCGAGTTTCTCGGTGGCGTGATCTTTCCCGGTTTGGGCCTGCTTCGCACGAGCCTGCTCGAGGGTACGGCCGGCGTACGCATGCAAGACGGTGAGCCGAGCTGTCTCGGGCGCGCGACGGGCGAGGCGGTCGTCGGCGGCACGCTTTATGGGCTTGCAGGCGCGATCGAGCGCGTGCTGGCCGAGCAGGAGGTCGCGCTCGGCGCTGGTGCCGTTAGGGTATTTCTCACTGGCGGTGACGCGGTACGGATTGCGCCGCTGTTGCGCCGGCGGGTGACCATGGTAAGCGATCTCGTATTGCGCGGGCTTGAGCGCATCGCGCAAGAGTTGGAGCCAGAACCATGAGGTGGGTCTTCGCCGTCCTGGTGCTTGCCAACCTCGGCCTGTGGATGTGGGCAAGCTGGTACAAGGAGCCCGCGCGCCCGATGCAGAGCGCGCCGCGGGCGGACGTCAATGCCGCCAAACTCAAGCGGTTGGACGAGCCGGGCGTGCGGCTCGTGCCGCGCTCTGAGCGACGCGAGGTCGAGACGCTCGCGCCCGCCACTCCCAAGAGCTGTTATCGTATCGGTCCCTTCGCTCAACCCGAACATGCAGCGCAGGCCGGTCAGCGGCTAGCGGCGCTCGGCGTGACCTTCGAGAGCCGCGCCGAGACGCACGAGACCGTCACGAGCTGGCGCGTATATCTGCCGCCGTTTCCCTCGCGCGCAGCGGCCGAGGCGAAGCGCAGCGAGCTTACCGGTCTCGGCTTTCGCGACCACGCCGTGCTCGAGGAGCCGGGGCTTGAGAACGCGGTCTCGCTTGGCCTTTTCAAGGTCGAGACCAATGCACACCATCATCTGGAGCGTCTCGCCGCCAAGGGCATACACGCCAAGCTCCAAACGCTCACCCGCACGCGCGTGGTCCATTGGCTGTGGCTGCCTGGCGGGATCCCCGCCGAAAGACGCAAGGCGTTGTACCAGGAGTCCTGGGGCAAGGACGCGCGCCTGCAAGAGGCCCCCTGCCTGCCGTCGCAGGAGCCGATCGGCACGTTGCCAGGGCCAAATCGTTATATTTACAATGCCTCGTCTTTCACCGGGCCCGCATAGCTCAGCCGGTAGAGCATCTGATTTGTAATCAGAGGGTCGAGGGTTCGAATCCCTCTGCGGGCTACAAATTGCTATCCACGGCCGTATTCTTTAGTTGAACACCCAGCCGCTAAACCAACGACAACGTTATCATGATAGAAAGAACGCCTGCTGACGCCATCGCCACGGTCCGAGAGTTCTACCGGCGCCTGCCGCAAAGGATGGCCGCGGTGCGCCAGCGCGTGGCGCGGCCGCTCACGCTGGCCGAGAAGATCCTGTTCGTGCACCTCGACGCGGCCGTCGAGGGCGTGCCGGTACGCGGGGAGACCACCGTGGGGCTCAGGCCCGACCGGGTGGCGATGCAAGACGCGACTGCGCAGATGGCGATCCTACAGTTCATGACTGCGGGGCGGCGCGAGACCGCCGTGCCGACCACGGTGCACTGCGACCACCTGATCCGCGCCAAACTCGGCGCGCGCAAGGACCTCGAGACTGCCGAGATCGCCAATAAAGAGGTCTACGACTTTCTCGCCTCGGCGGCGGCCAAGTACGGCATGGGTTTCTGGAAGCCCGGCTCCGGAATCATTCACCAAGTAGTGCTCGAGAACTACGCCTTTCCCGGTGGGCTGATGGTCGGCACCGATTCGCACACGCCTAACGCTGGCGGGCTTGGAATGCTCGCCATCGGTGTGGGTGGCGCGGATGCGGTGGACGTGATGGTCGGCTTGTCTTGGGAGCTGCTCTGGCCCAAGCTCGTGGGCGTTAAGCTGACTGGTCGGCTCAAAGGCTGGGCGAGCGGCAAAGATGTGATTTTAAAACTCGCCGGACTGCTTACGGTCGCCGGCGGGACTAACAAAATCATCGAGTATTTCGGCCCGGGCACTGAATCGCTCTCGGCCACGGCCAAGGCCACGATCACCAATATGGGGGCGGAGCTGGGCGCGACCACTTCGGTGTTCCCCTTCGATGCGCGTATGATCGCTTATCTTCGCGCCACCGGTCGTGCCGAATGGGCCGAGCTTGCGCAGCAGAACCGTGCGCAGCTCGTCGCCGACCCCGAGGTATACGAGCGACCGGCGCAATACTACGACGAGATCGTCGAGATCGATCTCGATGCACTCGAGCCGCAAGTGGTTGGTCCGCACACGCCGGATCGCGTGCGTCCAGTGTCGCGGCTCGCCGCGGACGTGCAGGCGCAGGGTTATCCGGCCGAACTCAAAGCTGCGCTCATCGGCTCGTGCACCAACTCTTCCTATGAGGACATCGGTCGCGCCGCGTTCGTGGCACGCGAGGCGAAAAGACATGGCCTGAAGGCACGCGTGCCGCTGCTGGTTACACCGGGATCCGAGCAGGTGCGCGCCACGATCGAGCGCGATGGGCTGCTTGCCGATCTCGAGGCGATTGGCGCCTGCGTGCTTGCCAACGCCTGCGGTCCTTGCATCGGCCAGTGGGAACGCACCGACATCAGCAAGGGCGAGAAGAATTCCATCCTGACCTCGTATAACCGCAACTTCCCGCGCCGCAACGATGGCAATCCCGCCACGCATGCCTTCATCGCTAGCCCCGAGGTGGTGGTGGCCTACGCGCTTGCTGGGCGGCTAGATGCTGACCCAGTGCATCAGGGCGTGATGCGCGAGGATGGCAGCCGCGTGCTGCTCGCCGCGCCGCAGGCAGAAGAATTCCCACACAAAGGTTTCGATCCGGGTCGACTCGGGTACCAGCCGCCGGTCGACGACCCGCAGTCGGTGAACGTGTGTGTGGATCCGGCGAGCGAGCGGCTTGCGCTCCTTGAACCCTTCGAGCCAGTGGACAAAATCGCGGGGTACCGGGATTTGCCGGTGCTGGTCAAGGCGCGCGGCAAGTGCACCACCGACCACATCTCACCGGCCGGCCCCTGGCTCAAGTATCGCGGACACCTAGACCGGATCAGCGACAACCTGTTCTCGGGGGTGGACAATGCCTTCACCGACAAGCCGGGCACGGGTTACAACGTGTTCACCGGTGACACCGACCAACCGCTATCTCGGATTGCGCGCGACTACAAACAGCGCGGTGTGGGCTGGGTGGCGGTCGGCGATCAGAATTACGGCGAGGGCAGCTCGCGCGAGCACGCGGCCATGTCGCCGCGCTTTCTGGGCTGCCGGGCGGTGCTGGCGCGTAGCTTCGCCCGCATCCACGAGACTAACCTGAAAAAACAAGGGGTCTTGCCTCTCGTTTTCGTTGATCCGGCCGATTATGAGCGTATCCGACGGGACGATCGCGTGACGCTATTCGGCCTTGATAAACTCAGCCCCGGACAACCTGTCGAGGTGCGCATCGCTCATGCCGACGGATCCGTAGAGACCCTCCAGGCCCATCACACGCTCACGCGCGAGCAGATTGCCTGGTTCATGGCTGGATCGGCGCTCAACCTGATCCGTCAGGCGCAGGCGAAAGGCCGCGCTGAAGGGGGTTCGTTTGCAAACGGGGGTAAGAACCAGCAAATCAAGCACCTGGCGCCGGTCGGGCGGAATGGCGGGTTTACGCCTTAAAATCAAGGAGATCTGTTGACAAAGTAGGGGGCTATCCGACAAAATCCGCCGCTTCCATCTGGGAGGGGTTCCCGAGCGGTCAAAGGGATCAGACTGTAAATCTGACGGCTTACGCCTTCGTAGGTTCGAATCCTACCCCCTCCACCAGAGTCGGGCGCGCGGGAGCGGGTGTCGTCGGATTCATACGGTTTCGGTCAGGCGGGTGTAGCTCAATGGTAGAGCCCCGGCCTTCCAAGCCGGTCGTGTGGGTTCGATTCCCATCACCCGCTCCGGTTAACGGCAGTGTAGTCAGTGGCGAGTGGCTGGTATCGAGTAGGCGATGGTGGTATCTCTTTGCCGGCTACTTGCGCCACTAGCTACTTGAGTCGCCCATATAGCTCAGTCGGTAGAGCACTTCCTTGGTAAGGAAGAGGTCACCGGTTCGATTCCGGTTATGGGCTCCAGGTTGTGTGGTGTTGTTTACGGCAAACGTTTTCATCGGATTCTGTTCAGGTCAAAAGGCAAGACCCTGTGTCCAAGGAAAAATTCGTCCGCACCAAGCCCCATATCAACGTCGGCACCATCGGCCACGTGGATCACGGCAAGACTACGCTT
>FWPU01003611.1_pt1 | contig 38492 bp, 44 predicted proteins | sample 2228361 | NCBI WGS metagenome assembly FWPU01 (sample SAMEA103939777, study PRJEB20133) | metagenome | reverse complement strand
TTAATAAAGCCCTGATTTTATTTGGTGAATAACTCTGTAATACAAGATTGGTTATAAAGTCTTCAAAAGAATCATCCACCCTTTGCCACTGGGAAGGCAGAATAGAAGGACGAAATTCCCCTTTTCTATCTCCGGGAATAGAGAGAGCAAGATTGCCAAATAAACAGGCAAGATTTCTGTCATAATAACCATTAGCCTTGTTTTCTGTGCTGTTTTTTAGATATATCTGCCTTTCTTTCTGCATTAGGGCATTCAATAGCATTGCTGATATCATGGCCATGCCATCCTTTGTGTTAATCTGAGAAATCTGCTTTAATATGCCTTCTAAATCCATCTGTTCCATGTCCTCTATATCCTCCTTTTTGTGTTTTAATAGTTCTGTATCTCTTTTCGCCATAACCATCTGGTCTCTTCCGCCCTTCTCTCCATAGTCAATAATATAATGCCTTCTTATTCATAGACACAATTTAAATTATACCGCCACCAATTTAATTTCCTATAGAAAGTGTCTTTTCAATGGTAAGGGATGTGGGAGGCAATATCAAGAGGCATCGCAATAGCAGGATGAAACAAAGATGGCTTGCATCTGTTTTACTGTATTGCGAAAAGGGATTCAAAAGGGTTAAAGGATATGCCTTAATTCCTGAAGTCATCAGGAATATGGAGGCAGCAGAGGAAACTGACGCACCGATCAGAATGGCAGCATAAGGAGAAATATCGATGAGAGCCGCTCAGATAATTTCAACTAAAAACTTGACAAGTTCATCTTCTTACTGCCATAATAGGTTATCACCTTAAAGGCCAACCAGTCACCTGCCAGTGCCTTATGGTCTAAGACAGACATCCTGAGGATATCCCGCGAGGGAATATACCCAAGCTTTTCTTCAAGGTGCTGTCCTGCCATTTCCCTTGATATCTCGCTTACAACAGGGATTAAGAGTAAAATTGAAAGGATAATAGCGATGATTGGTCTGACCTCATTACTCCTTATTAGAGCCTTAGAAGACTTTATATTGCCCATGGTAATACTATTGCATTATTGTGGTTCTTAATTTTTTTAAACACCCTTTTGGGTGTTCTGACGGTTTTAAGGGCATCTTCCCTGTTTTACCACTGATCCGAAGAGTATGACACTCTCTCATTACACCATCTCCCTCCTCCTGAAAATCAGTATTGACAGAGAGATGGTTATCGTCACATAAAGAATTCCATATAGAACAGCAAGGCCTGCCTGGCCTGGCTTTACAGTGAGATTATAGATAGCATGAAATTTATAATCAAAGAGTGATAGATTTGGTATGGTATAGTAAGCATCCTTTGATATAAGAACGGTTATATAAGGGAGTTTCTGTCCATAGGTTGTCTGGATATAGTCATAGATGGCTTGTATAGAGCTTCCTATTATTTAAATTCCCATCGTTCCAAAAAGGGGCAGAAAAAGGTTTGTTGAAAAACTGCTAAAAAGCATCGCAAAGCCTGCGAGAACGAGGCTCTTGATAAACTCCATGAATATAGATAGTATATAGTTTTCCCAGTTTACAGGCAGGTCACCCTCGTATAAGGAGTCAGAGATTAGAAGTGTTATTATGGAAAAACCTGACAGAATAGCAGCAGAAAGGACAAGGATCATTATTAAACCTGCGAATTTGCCCAGTACAAAGGCATCTCTTGATACAGGTTGTGCAAGGACAAAGTGGGCTGTCTTATTTTCAATGTCTCTATAAAGTAGCTGGATGCCGAGAAAGACCGTAAGGATTGAAAGGACAAATGATGTAAGAGAGAGAGCGAAAGTGATGTTGCAACCTCCCTCAATTGCCGCATGGAGAAGGACGCAAAGGCTGGTATAACGACAATAAAGGCAAGAGCTGACAGTATTATTAATGTAAGAAAGACCTTTGTCCTCAAGCCGCCCATAAAGGTTACACGGGCAATGCTTGATATGATAGGGAGGACGGGTATATTTTCTGTCTTTTCAGTCATCACTCCCAGATACCTGTCTGCCGTGCTATCAGCACAGGCAGGTAGGAAAACTGTTTGAGTTGACAAAAGAGCCACTTCTGTATTTTAATAAAATGTTCAGGGCGGATAGCTCAGATGGGAGAGCGCAGCCCTTACAAGGCTGAGGTCACAGGTTCGATCCCTGTTCCGCCTACCATAAAGCGAGTCTTAATAGATTGGGGTGGTAGTTCAGCTGGTTAGAACGCCGGCCTGTCACGCCGGAGGTCGCGGGTTCGAGCCCCGTCCACCCCGCCATAACTATGCCCTTTAATGCATTAGCCTTTTTATCCTGCCCTTGATTTTTTATGCCCTCGGTCCTTTAATGTTAATATTTTCCGGTTATTATACTTGCATTTAACCTTTTACCACTTTTCCTTTGAAGTAGGGCATTAGCATTAAAAGAAACAAGGTTATCAAAGAGGAGGAAAGGCGGGGTCTTGACAAATTATATGGATTTAAGGTAATTTTTCTATCTAATAATTTTAGAAAGCAGAGGAGTGGTTCACTCCTGAATCACTAAAGGGAGGTAGTGAATTGTATGCTTTAGGTACCCATTTACTGGTTGAATTAAAGGATTGTAACCCTGCAATCCTTCAAAGTCTCGAAGAAGTCAGAGATGCCCTTGTCTCAGCAGCCAAAGAGGCAAAGGCAACAATAATTGATATTTCCTTCCACGAGTTTAGTCCCTTTGGAATCAGTGGCATGGTAGTAATAGCTGAATCTCATTTGTCTATTCATACCTGGCCTGAGTATGGATATGCTGCTGTAGATATATTTACCTGTGGCGACATAATAAAACCTGATAAGGCAGCTTCATATCTAATTAAGAGATTTGAGAGCAAGAATCCTTCAGTTGTTGAAATGAAAAGGGGTATACTTTCTCATGAGGATATAAAATTACCTCACAAAGTATTGGAATCAAGCTTCCAGGTCTCGTGTAAATAGTTATATACGGCATGTCGCCGGTTTACTGTATCGTGACGCTACTTATCCTTGTGTGTGCGGTTTCTGGGGTCAGGTCTTAAAATATAAGTTTTTAAGGAATTTTATTACTCTTTTTTATCGCTCAGGGCTGCTATACCGGGAAGTTCCTTACCTTCAAGAAGCTGTAAAGATGCACCACCGCCTGTGGATATAAAGGATATAGAGTCTGAGACACCTGCCCTGTGGACAGCGAAGTCAGTGTCTCCCCCTCCAACTATTGTTAAAGCATAGGCATCTGCAACAGCTCTGGCAATAGCAAAGGTGCCCCTTGAGAAGGCATCCAGTTCAAAGACCCCCATCGGTCCATTCCAGATAATGGTTTTTGCATCCTGAATTGCCTCTGAGAAGAGTCTTACAGAAGCAGGGCCTATGTCAAGGGCAAGCCATCCTCTGGGAATCTCCTGGGTTGTTACTATCTTCGTCTCGACACCTGGTTCCATACTCTGGGCAACTACGCAATCTACGGGTAAATAGAACTTTACATTATTCTGTGCCAGTTTTTCTCTTATCCTGTTTGCAAGATCAAGCATGTCCAATTCTACAAGGGAATTGCCTATCTCAAAACCCATAGCCTTAATAAAGGTAAAGGCCATGCCTCCACCAACAATAACCTTGTCAACCTTATCAGCCAGGTTTTCAAGGACGCCTATCTTTCCAGAGACCTTTGCACCGCCAAGGATAGCAACAAAGGGTCGCACAGGATTGGTAACAACGCCCTTAAGGTATTCTATCTCTTTCTTTAATAAAAAACCTGCTGCAGCAGGAAGAAATTTTGGAATGCCAACTATTGATGCATGGGCGCGATGGGAAGCACCAAAGGCATCATTTACATAAAAATCAGCAAGTTTTGCAAGGGACTTTGAAAATTCTTCATCATTTTTTTCCTCCTCAGGATGAAATCTGAGGTTTTCCAGCAAAACCACATCCCCATTCTTCATCCTCGATACAACATTTTCGACATTCTGGCCAACACAATCCTCAACAAAAACAACCTCCTTATCAAGGAGTCTCTGCAATCTCTTTGCAACGGGCTGAAGGCTGAGTCTTGGAGAGACTTTGCCCTTTGGCCTGCCGAGATGGGAGGCAATGATGACCCTGGCCCCTTCGTCAATTGCATAATTTATGGTGGGGAGAGTTGAACGTATTCTCCTGTCATCAGTGATCTTAAGATTCTCATCGAGGGGGACATTGAAGTCAGCCCTTATAAAGACCCTCTTCCCTTTAAGGGGCAGGTCTTCAATGGTCATCTTATTGAATATCTCTGAGGCCTTTGCAGGGTTTTCCGACTTTCTTATCATAGAAATACTCTCCTTTCATTACTGTCAATGGTTAGGAATTGAGAAAACTGAATACAGATAAACATAAATCTTTCAATTCAATATCATGTTTTTTGTTCTTAATCATTTAACCTTGCAAGATTTTTTAACAATTTATTATTTAACAAGATATAATATTAAATCCTTAAGTCTGTTACTGTACCCCCACTCATTGTCATACCATGCAATTACCTTAACCATCCTGCCTTCAATAACCTTTGTGACGGTTGCATCAACAATTGCTGAATGGGGATTTCCATTGAGGTCAGTTGACACAAGGGGATCTTCAGAATACTGAAGAATGCCTTTCATAGGCCCATTTGCTGCGGTCTTTAGTGCGTTATTTACATCCTCTGCAGTAGCATCTTTTGAGAGTTCCGCTACAAGATCAACAACAGATACATTGGGTGTTGGGACTCTGATTGCCATACCATCAAGTTTCCCCTTGAGTTCAGGAAGGACAAGACCAACAGCCCTTGCCGCCCCTGTTGTTGTTGGTATCATATTCAGCGCAGCGGCACGAGCCCTCCTGAGGTCTTTGTGAGGTAGATCAAGGATTCTCTGGTCATTTGTATAGGAATGGATAGTCGTCATTAAACCCCTTATGATTCCAAACTCCTTATGGAGGACCTTTGCAACAGGGGCAAGGCAATTTGTTGTGCAGGATGCATTTGATATTATTCTGTGCTTTTCCCTGTCAAGCATCTCTTCATTAACACCCATGCATATTGTAACATCAGGTTCCTTTGCAGGGGCGGATACAATGACCCACTTTGCTCCTGCCTCAATATGCTTCATAGCGCCTGCTCTGTCTGTAAATCTCCCTGTAGACTCAAGGACTATATCTACATTAAGGTCTTTCCAGGGGAGCTGGGATGGTTCTGTAACAGCAAAGACCTTTATTCCCCTCCCGTTGACCGTTATGCTCTTATCTGTTGAGCCTATTTCTGCACCAAAGATACCATGCACTGAGTCATATTTCAAAAGATGGGCAAGTGTCTTTGAATCTGTAAGGTCGTTGATAGCAACGATCTCAAGTTCACTGTTATTAATACTTGCCCTTAGAAAATTTCTTCCTATACGACCGAATCCATTGATCCCGATTTTTACTGACATAAAATCCTCCTTATCTGTTTTTAAGGCTGTTAATAACAAAGCCTGTCATTACCTTTGGATAAAAATAGGTTGACTTTGGCGGCATTCTCATTGAAGACAGGGCAACCCTTTCCACATCCGAGACCTTTGTAGGATTTAGAAAAAAGGCAGCATCATGATCACCTTTTGTAACAAGAGACATGGCAACATCATAATTCATTTCATAATGAACTTCTGTGATGCCCAGAAGTTTCTTAAAAATAAGGTCATGGAGTATGACAACGTCAAGACTCCTCAGGACGGGATGGACATCCTCCATGTCACTTCCCTTAAATTTCAGTAGATAAGGTGTATATTCTTCTTTCATTATGAGACCAAAGGTCTGTTCCTTACCTCTAATTGATTTAATTATATCATCTTCTGGATGTAATTTATACAGGTCAAAAAAATCCCTTAGACGAGTTAGTAAGTCTTTATTCTTGTACTGAATCAATCTATGGGCTGGAAGGATAGTTACATCTTCCTCTGCAATATTGGCTAAAAACATAAGGACAAAATTAAAGGCCTCATCTTCAGTTGCCTGTGGATATTTTTCCTTCATGATTCGCTGAAACTCCAGGGCGGTTTCATATCTATGATGACCATCAGCTATTAGTATTGGCTTATCAGAAAGGTCTGACCTGATCGCATCTATATAATCAGGCTCATTTATGATCCATAGTTTATGGGTCACATTGATGTCAATGGCCTCCATATAGGCGGGTTGACTGCAAACCTTATTTATTACGCTGGACGCTATCCTTTTATCGCTGCGATAAAGGGAAAAGATTGGGCTTGTATTGGCAAGACAGGTCATCATCAACTTTAATCTATCTTCTTTTGGCTTCGAATGTGTACACTCATGAGGATAGACACCCCTTCCAAGTTCTTCAAGTCTAACAAGTCCAAAAAAACCCCTTAGCCTCTTTGTCTCGCCACAGAGTTGGTATTGAATTTCGTATGCATAAAAACAAGGTTTGTCTGACCTTATTAGAATACCGTTGTTGAGCCACTCTGTCAGATATCTTGCAGACCTTGTATATTTATTCTCAAGCTCTGAATCAGACGGTTTCTCCTTCCCTGCATCTATCCTCACGATGTTATAGGGGCTTCTTTTATAAAGGGTATCTCTAAGTTCAGGTGTAATTATGTCATAGGGAGGCGCGACGACATCGCTGCCATTTACCTTGTCATGATTATATAAAATCCCCTTGAAGGGAATAACAACTGCCATATTTTCTCCTCGGTTTAGAATGGGAAATTTAGTTATCTTAGCATGATGGTTATTACATTTTCAAACTGTGGCAATAGACTGTGCATTTGTGATAATCTAATAAATCTGGTCCTGACGCAGGCAGGCTTGCCGGTGTGGTGGAATTGGCAGACGCGCCGGACTCAAAATCCGGTGGGGGAAACCCCGTGTGGGTTCGACTCCCACCACCGGCATTATGTAGGGGTTTAAAATTTTACTCCCCTACACTCATCAAAAGAGAATCTGTAATGCCATGATTAGTGAACAACTTCGGATAAACGAGACATGGTGGGCGACCGTATAATTTCAGGTTAGGAGGAGATGGCTTGAGGTATTTAAAAAAGATATTATTCATGATACTCTTTACCTTTATAGGTTTTTTAAATCCCTTATCTGCTACACCGCCTTCACCCTGGGATGGAGAGGGTATTATAGGTAAGAAGGCTCCTGACTTTACGCTTAAGGATCTTAACAACAATGTTTTCAATCTTTCCTCGCTCAGGGGAAAAGTGGTGGTTTTAAATTTTTGGGCTACGTGGTGTCCTCCCTGTCGTGCTGAGATGCCATCGCTAAATAATCTTTACAGGGAGTTAAGGAGTAAAGGGCTCGAGGTAGTGGCAATCTCAACGGACCGTTCTGCCTCTCCTGTAAAGGATTACCTATCAAAGAATCCACTTGACATTAAAATCCTTGTAGATGAAGACAGCAGGGTTTCAAGACAGTTTAAGGTTTTCTCAATACCTACTACATTTCTGATTGACCGAAATGGGTTAATAGTTGAGAGATTTCTCGGAGAGGAAGATTGGACCTCTGCTGAGATAAAGAAAAAGATCAATAATACCTTATCAAGGATTCCATAGATGACAAGCTACGAGCCTGCCTTTGAGTTCTTTATCGGGAGGCTCTTTTAATTCAGGATAAATTCTATTGCATGGGTCAAACCTCTTCGGACATCTCGGGTGAAAGGGGCATCCTGGGGGAATATCAAGAGGGCTTGGTACATCCCCTGAATCAATAAAGATTGTAGAGGCGGTTCGCGAACCGCCCCTCCTTTCACTGACCCTTATTCTTGGTGTTGCCGACAGAAGCATTTCTGTATACGGATGAAGGGGGCTTTGAAATAATTCATCCGTTGTAGAGACCTCAACGAACTTACCGAGATACATCACAGCAATGATATCGCTAAAGTATCTGACCACATTGAGGTCATGGCTTATAAAGAGAAAAGATAGTTGCGATTGCTCTTTTATCTCCTTAAGGAGGTTCAGTATCTGTGCTTGAATTGATACATCAAGGGCAGAAAGTGGTTCGTCAGCAACAATCAATTCAGGAGAAACAGAAAGTGCCCTGGCAATACATATTCTCTGCCTCTGACCTCCACTGAATTCATGAGGATAACGGTCCAGGACATCCCTGTCAAGGCCCACCTTATTAAGAAGCGAAATTACGGCTTCCCTCATATCTTTTTTCTCCACTAACTTATGTATCTTTAATGGCTCAGAGAGGGTACTGAAGACGGTCTTCCTCGGATTTAGAGATGCGAAGGGGTCCTGGAATATTATCTGTACACTCCTTCTGAAGGCCTTCAATGAATTGCCCTTTAATTCATTGATATTATTACCCTTGAAGAAGACCGTGCCCGATGTGGATGGTATCAGTCTGAGGACCAACCTTGCAACGGTACTCTTACCGCAGCCGCTTTCGCCAACAAGGGAAAAAACACTATCCCTTTTTATTGAGAAGCTAATGCCGTCAACGGCCCTGAGTATCCTGTAATCAGTCCTGAATCTTATTTTTACATCAAAATATTTCTTTAAAGACTCAACCCTTAATAGCTCCATTCTGGTAATTCCCTGTATCTTAAACACCTTACAAGATGTCCCTCTGATGCCTCTTCAAGAGAGGGCTCTCCCTCATTGCATTCTGTAATGGCAAATCTGCACCTGTTGGAAAACTTACATCCCCGCGGTAACATTTCAGGCCTCGGAACAAAGCCCGGGATAGGTCTTAAAGGAATCCCGCGCTGTACTGGGAGGGATTCAAGTAGTCCCCTCGTATATGGTGATAAAGGATTAGAGAATAATTCATCCGTATCGGCCATTTCCAGGACTCTTCCTGCGTACATTATTGCTACCCTGTCGGCATGCTCAGATATTATTCCGAGGTCGTGTGTTATAAGTAAGAGGCTCATGCCAATCTCTTCTCTAAGTGACCCAAGTAATTCCAGTATCTGGGACTGTATTGTTACATCAAGGGCTGTTGTGGGTTCATCGGCAATAAGGATTGCTGGTTTGCAGGCTATTGCCATTGCTATCATAACCCTCTGTCTCATCCCTCCTGACATCTGATGAGGGTACTCCCTGACCCTTATCTCCGGGGATGGCACCTTCACAGCCCTCAGAAGAGAGATAGCCCTCTCTAAGGCATCCTTTTTTGAGAGTCCCATGTGTGTAATAAGAACCTCTGATATCTGATAACCGATGGTCAGGACAGGATTGAGAGATGTCATGGGTTCTTGAAAAATCATTGATATCTCTTTCCCTCTTATTCTCCTCATCGATTCATTGTCAAGGGATAATAATTCTCTACCTTTAAATTCTATTGAGCCTTCGGCAATAGCATTCTCAGGAAGGAGACCCATAATGGAAAGGGCTGTCAGGCTTTTCCCGCACCCGCTTTCTCCAACAAGACCAAATACCTCTGATTCTCTGAGAGTGAGGTTCAGGTCTTTTACGACATTAACTCTCCTTGTGGATGTCAGGAAGGATATATTGAGGTTTCTAACCTCGAAAAAAGAACTTGACACCTTAATAACTAATGTCCTGATTGATTATTTAAGGATTCTTCATCTTTTTTTAACAGTTGAAGATAAATCTGTGCCTCTGAAAGACCTGGATTTTGTTTTAGGGCAGTCTCCCATTCCTCAATGGCGAGACCTATCATGCCCTTCATATAATATGTTAAACCTGATTGAACCCAGGCCTGGCCGTAATCAGGGTTAATCTCCTTAGCCTTATTGAATTGAACCATTGCCTCTTCATAATTCCCCTTGTTTCTCAGGGCAATACCAAGCTTTGTATGGATGTCTGCTGCCCTGTTATGGAGTTTCAGGGCCTTTCTGTATTCCTCTATTGCCTCATCATACATGCCAAAATCGAGATATATATTGCCTATCTTGAAATGTTCATTGGCGAGTTTTCCTGCAACAAAGGGGTCGAGAGATGAAGGGGTCGGATGGGCTATCTGTGCCGCAATAGAGAAGATATCCTGGGCCTTCTTGAACTCGCCCAGGTCATTGTATGTTATGGAGAGATTCAGTGATGCCTCAGTATACCTCGGGTTTATTTCCAGGGCCTTCTGAAAGTGGGTCGCCGCCTCTTTAAGCTCACCTTTCAGATGAGCTATTATGCCGAGTTTATTGAACACATCTGCATAGGAGGGATTACGCCTGATAACCTCTCTTAAAAGAGGTTCGGCCTCTGAGTACCTGCCTGCCTCAAAAAGCTCTTTTCCCATCTGATATAATTCATGCAATTCTTTTTCCATCAATAACTCTCTGTATATTTGATATTTAGTGAAAAGTATAGGTGTTTAAATCAATCTTTGTCAAGACGTAAGCAGACCCTTGGATTCATAATAGAGGCTTTAGCCTTGAATATGTTATTATTTAAACTTATGGAGGAGAGACTTCAGAAGATTCTTTCAGAGATGGGTGTGGCTTCCAGAAGGAAGGCAGAGGAGATGATAAGGGAAGGTATGGTTACTGTTAACGGTGTTATTGCTACATTAGGCATGAAGGCAGACCCCCTCAGGGATTACATAAAGGTTAAGGGTAAACTTATTGCCGGTCCTAGTACGCCCGGGGCAAGAAAGGTATATTACCTGTTTTACAAGCCCAGAAATGTTGTCACCACCCTTTATGATCCCGAGGGTAGGCCTACTGTAAAGGATTATCTACGGGGTATTAGAGAGAGGGTCTATCCTGTTGGAAGGCTTGATTTCGATTCCGAGGGATTACTCCTTTTAACCAATGATGGTGAATTCGCAAACAGGATAATCCATCCATCAGGGAAGATGCCGAAGACCTATCATGTTAAGGTAAAGGGTATTATTGAAGAAGAAAGCCTCAATAGACTCAGAAAAGGGGTCAGACTGGAGGATGGAATGACAGGGCCTGCTGAGGCAAAGGTCCTCCGAAGGGGCATTAAAAATTCATGGATAGAGATAACAATATACGAAGGTCGAAAGAGACAGGTAAGGAGGATGCTCGAAAAGGTAGGACATCCTGTGATAAGGCTTATAAGGGTAGGTATAGGACCTTTTAAGGTCGGCAATCTTAGACCGGGAGAGATAAGAGAGATTAAGGAGGCTCTATGTTACGCGATAAAGGATGCGGGGAGATAAGGGAATCTGATATAGGCTCAAATATGAGCATTTCAGGATGGGTCTTCAGAAGAAGGGATCACGGTGGATTGATATTTGTTGACCTGAGGGACAGGAGTGGCATCGTTCAGATAGTCTTCAGCCCTGAGGTCTCTATGGAGGCCCATAGACTTGCCCATGGGTTAAGGTCCGAGTTTGTAATAAACATCTCAGGCGAGGTCAGAAGGAGACCTGAGGGGACTGAAAACCCGACGCTTCCGACAGGCTCCTTAGAAGTTTATGCGAATAGGCTTGTTATATTGAATGAATCAGCTCCACTTCCCTTTCCAATGGAGGAGGCTGCTGATGCATCTGAGGCGTTAAGGCTTAAACACAGGTATATTGACCTCAGAAGACCTGAACTTCAAAGGAATCTTATTGTAAGACATAAGGTTACAAAGACTATAAGGGATTACCTTGACAGAAATGGGTTTCTTGAGATAGAGACACCTATGCTTACTAAGTCAACACCTGAGGGGGCAAGGGACTATCTCGTTCCAAGCAGGCTTAATCCGGGACACTTTTACGCATTGCCCCAGTCTCCTCAGTTATTCAAGCAGATACTTATGGTCTCAGGTCTTGATAGGTATTTCCAGATAGTCAGGTGTTTCAGAGATGAGGATCTCAGGGCAGACAGACAACCAGAATTTACCCAGGTTGATCTTGAGATGTCCTTTGTAGAGATTAACGATATAATTGATATTGTTGAAGGAATGCTCAGAGAGGTCTTTAAGTCTGTTCTTGATATTGAGATTGAGACCCCCTTCGAGAGGCTATCTTTTAAGGATTCAATGGAGAGGTTTGGTAATGACAAGCCTGATCTAAGGTTTGGCCTGGAACTAAAGGATATGGGAGACCTTGCACAGAAAGGTAATTTTAAGGTCTTTCTTGATGCCATTGCATCAGGAGGAAGGGTAAAGGCCGTTAATGGAAAGGGAATGGCAGGACTTTCAAGAAAAGAAATAGATATGCTTACCGAGGAGGTTAAGACCTTCGGGGCAAAGGGGCTTGCCTGGATTAAGGTAAAAGATGGGTTTGAATCGCCAATAACAAAATTTTTCCCTGATGGGGTATTGAGAGAGATGGCATTAAGGCTTGAGGCAGAAGAGGGTGATATGATGCTCTTTGTGGCTGATAAAGAGAAGGTCGTCCATGATACGCTCAGCAGACTGAGGATAGAGCTCGGTAAAAGGTTGAACCTTGCTAAGGATGGTTTCAAGTTTTTATGGGTCGTTGACTATCCTTTGCTTGAGTGGAATGAGGAGGAGGAGAGATTTCAGGCAATGCATCACCCCTTTACATCACCCACGGATGAGGATATGGAAAAGGTGCTTTCTATGGATATTACGGACCCTGGCCTTCTTTCCTCAATCAGGGCGAAGGCCTACGATATAGTCCTGAACGGTTATGAGATAGGTGGTGGTAGTATAAGGATACACAGGAGGGATGTCCAGAAGAGGATGTTTGAGATCCTCGGGATATCTGATGAGGAGGCAAGGATTAAGTTTGGCTTCCTTCTTGATGCCCTTGAATACGGTGCTCCACCGCACGGAGGGCTTGCCGTTGGTCTTGACAGACTAATAATGCTTATGGTTGGGGCCTCCTCAATCAGGGATGTGATTGCCTTTCCAAAGACACAGAAAGGCGTTTGTCTCATGAGCGGTGCACCATCTCCTGTTGAGCCAAAACAATTAAGGGAGTTGCATATTAAGGTGGAGGAATAAATTTGACTTTTGATGTCTGGTTCTTTTAATCTGAAAGAAGTTCAATGAAAGACTCAGCACTTCAATTGATACTTCAGGCAGGTCTTATTGTAAAGGGTGTCTTAGTCATCCTCCTTTTCTTTTCTGTATTCTCCTGGGCAATAATCTTTTATAAACATCGATACCTCAGGGCTGCAGCCAGAGAGTCAGAGGCCTTTCTCAGGGCATACAGGACTACCAGGGATATGAAGAATCTCTTTTCCATTGCAAAGGGTCTGAAACTCAGTCCTATAGCAAATGTCTTTAAGGCTGTTTATCTTGAAGAAGGACGTATAAATCGTGAAGAAGTCAGGAGGTTGCTCAGGCGTTATGAGGCTCTCGAAGCTGCCAGACTGGAGTCTTACCTTACATTTCTTGCCACTACAGGGTCTACCACGCCTTTTATAGGATTATTTGGCACGGTCTGGGGTATTATGAATGCCTTCAGAGGGATAGGGGCTGCTGGTTCAGCCTCATTGGCAGTTGTTGCTCCTGGCATAGCAGAGGCCCTTATAACTACTGCGGCAGGTCTTGCAGCAGCGATACCTGCTGTTGTTGCCTATAATTATTACCTGAGCAGGGCCAGAAGACAGATTATAGAGATGGAGGACTTTTCAGAGGAACTCCTTGATTTCTTTACAAAGGGGATAGAATGAGGGTTGAGAGGAGAAACAGGTCTGTCATGTCTGAGATAAACGTTACTCCTCTTGTGGATGTTATGCTCGTTCTGCTGATAATCTTTATGGTGACGGCTCCACTTATGCAGCAGGGCATAGATGTTAATCTACCGAAGGCCAAGGGGAGGGATATTCAAGGCCAGGAAAGGATTACCCTTGTGATAAAAAGGGATGGCAAGATATATATGAATGATAATCCCCTAACAATTGATGAGATGAAGAGAAAACTGGAGGTTATTAGCAAACTGAATCCTGACGTGTTTCTCAAGGCTGATAGGGATGTGCCATACGGTCTTGTTGTTGAGGTCATGGGTGAGGTAAAGGACTCTGGCATTGAGAGACTTGGAATGGTAACGGAGCCTGTTATAAAACTTAGATGAATAGCACCATAAGGAATCTTCGTTTTTCTGGAGAAACCAGCAAGGGGCAAAAAATCAGTATCTTCACAGTTATCTCGCTTCTCATTCATATTGTGTTTCTTTCTGCAGCCCTGTTCGTTCTTAAAAAAAATAATCATTACATACTACCCTCTCCTTATATGGTAAACCTTGTCAGTTATGAAACCGCTCCTTCAGCAACGGCGGGAGTTGAAAGGTCTCCCGCTGTTAAGCCAGAGTCTTTTCCCGGGAGAAAGATTGAGAATACTCACAAACCCCATTCAACCATGGTGGAGAAAAAAACAGAAAAACCCTCTCGTAAAGAGGAGGAATACATAACGGAAAGGATTGAGGCGATTAAGGCAAAGAAAAGGGTCGAGCAGGTTGCGGCCTTAAGAAATGTCATTTCCGTTCATTCAGGCGGAGACACAAAAAGGGGTGGTTCAAAAGAAGATGTGAGAGGTAAAGGGACAGGTTCTTTTACTGATGACTATTCAGCGAGGATTACCCGGGAGATATGGGAACAATGGGTTTACCCTGAGATCGGCAAGAGGTCAATTGAGGCAATAATCATTATAAAGATACTTAAAGACGGTTCTGTTCAGATTAAGGGTATTGAGAAATCATCGGGCGATAGCCTTTTTGACAGGTCTGCCATCAGGGCCATAACAAAGGCCTCTCCATTAACGCCTCCACCTTATGAGATGGAGATTGGAGTGAGGTTTTACCCATGAGTAGAGGGTTAATCTGTTATCTTTTAATACTTAGCCTTAACCTCTCAATCCTTACCCCTCTATGGGCAAGGGTCTATATAGATATAACATCACCAGCCGTCAGGAAACTCCCTTTAGCAATCTCTGATTTTGAGGGCCCAGATGGTAAGGAGGTTTCTGATATTATCAAAAATGACCTTGACTTTTCAGGTCTCTTTGCCTGCCTCGACAGCAAAGCCATCATCGAGAGGTCATCTCAGCCCTTCAACCAGAAAAACTGGTCAATGTACGGGGTGGAGATCGTTGTGAAGGGTATTATGAAGACTGATAATGGCATAACTGCCCTTGTGTCTGTTTATGATGTTACAGAGGCAAGGGAGATATTCAGGAAGGAGTACAGAGCAGGCTCAGACCTTGTCAGACCTCTGGCTCATTCCATATCGAATGACATATACAGATATTTCACAGGTCAGGAAGGTGTTTTCAGGACGAGGATAGCCTATGTTGTTAGACATAAAGACCATGACAGCCTTAATATCATGGACTGGGATGGATACAGGAGTCTTGAGACAGGTGTTAAGGGTTCTATTATTTTGACACCGCGATGGTCAAAAGAAGGGGACAAACTTCTTTATTCAGCAGAGAGGAACAGAAAATGGAACATCTACCTTCTTGACCTTAAAAGGGCGAATGAAAGAAAGGTCTTTTCTTCAACGGGAACTAATATGGCAGGAGATATTAAATCGAGTAAGGAGATAATACTCTCATCCTCGCGAGATGGTAATCCTGATATATTTCTCTACAATATTGAAGATATGAGGCTAAAGAAACTGACATCATCGCGAGCTATCGAGATTTCACCATCAATATCTCCTGACGGAAAGCAGATCGTCTTTGTATCAAACAGGGATGGAACACCCCAGATATTTGTGATGGACAGGGAGGGGTATAATATTAGAAGGCTTACTTTTCAAGGTTCTTATAACACATCTCCCTCCTGGTCACCCGGGGGAGATAAGATAGTCTTTTCTGGACGGGTCGGAGGGAAAAACCAAGTCTTTATCATGGACCCCGACGGTTCGAACATTACTCAACTTACCGATTCAGGCAATAATGAAGACCCTTGCTTTTCCCCTGATGGCAGATTTATAGTATTTACATCAGACAGGGATGGTGAAAAGGCGGTCTATATCATGAGGGCAAATGGAGAGGCTCAGAGGAGGATTACTCCAAAAGGTATAAGGGCATCAAATCCCAGATGGTCACCATTTTAGGCAATAAGCATAAGGCTTCAGGCATTAGAGTAAGTGAAGAGTGTAAGTGAAGAGTGCATGGGTTACGCTCCAGCCGTTGCACTTACACTTGCACATTCACATTTCCTTTATGGACATGTTTGACGGACAGGAAAAACGGATTAAAGGAGGTTTGTAAGATGAAGAGATTGGTTCTGGTCTTGATGGTTTTAGGTCTTATGATCACTGGATGTGCACAGAAAAAGGTTGTTCAACCTGAGGCAGAACAACCACAGGCTGACAGGCCTGGAGTGGAAGAAAAAAAGATGATAGAAACTGGAAGGCCTGCTGAAAAGATCAAGGAAGAACAGATAGCAAAGGTCGAGACTAAGGATATAGAGCAGAAGGCTGAAGAGGTTTCGGGGATGTTTCAGGATATACATTTTGATTTTGATAAGTATGACATTAGAGAGGATGCAAAACCCATTTTAAAGGCCCTTTCAGATTATCTCATTAAGAATAATAACCAGAGGGTGCTTGTTGAGGGACACTGCGATGAAAGGGGGACTAACGAGTATAATCTTGCCCTTGGAGATAAGAGGGCAAGGGCGACAAAGGATTACCTGGTTTCGTTAGGCATACCATCTGCAAGGATAGACACGATCAGTTATGGCGAGGAAAAACCTTTGTGCAAGGAACATAACGAGGATTGCTGGGCAAAGAACAGAAGGGCCCATTTTATAATTATTAAGGGGAAGAGATGAGATGACAGCAGTTAAAATGTTAAAGGCCACGCAAAGATTATACCTGCCACAGTTATTAATTATCACTGTCTTACTGCTCTGTGCCGGCTGTGTTACAACATCGGACTTTGATGCCCTGAGAAGCGATGTTAATTCTCTGAAGAGGGATACATATGAACTGAAAAAAGAAAATGTGGAACTGAAGAGAGACGTTGCAATCCTTAAGGAGCAGTCAACAGGTGTAGTCAAGGAGGAAAGTTTTAATGCCATAAGGGAGAGTCAGATGTCACTCCTCGGGAGGTTAACAGACCTCTCAAGGGACCTCCAGGTCTTAAGTGGAAGGTTTGAGGAGAGTAAGTACTTTATGGATAAGTCTTTCAAGGAATGGACTGTTGAGAGAGAACTTTTAAAGGGACAGATCAACAACCTTGAGACAAGGCTTAAGGAGTTAAATGACAGACTTGTTAAGTTATCTGCTGAAAGGGCGCAGACACAACAGAAGGCAGAGGAAGAGAAGGCACCTGAAAAGGTGGTAGAGGAGGGCAAGAAGGAACCATTAAAGGCCTACGAAGAGGCCTATAGTCTATACAAGGAAAAGAAATACAAAGAGGCACGGGAAAGATTCAATAACTTTTTGAAGGATTTTCCGAAGAATGACCTTGCAGGAAATGCCCAGTACTGGATTGGCGAGACCTACTATGCAGAGAGGGACTTTGAAGGAGCAATCCTTGCCTATGAGATGGTTATAAAGAATTATCCACAGAGTACAAAGCTACCAGCTGCTATGCTAAAGCAGGGTATGGCCTTTCTTGAGCTTGGAGATAAGAAGACAGCAAAGGTAATATTCGAAAGGCTTATTGAGAAGTTCCCAGATTCGAATGAGGCAGAAATGGCGAAAAAGAAAAAGATAGACCTGCAAATACCTGAAAAGAAAAAGAGATAAGTGGCACTCAGGGATAAATATAATCGCCTCATAGATTATATGAGGGTCTCTGTAACGGACAGATGTAACCTGCGGTGTATATACTGCATGCCTGCCAATGGTGTAAAACCTTTTGAACACAGAGATATACTCACTTATGAAGAGATTGAGAGAATTGTGAGGGTTGCTGCCGGTCTCGGTGTCAAAAAGATAAGGATAACGGGAGGCGAACCTCTTGCCAGAAAGGGAATTACCCATCTTATCTCATTGATAAGGAATATTGACGGTGTTGAGGACATAAGTCTTACGACCAATGGAATACTTCTTGAGAAGTACGCTGAAGCCCTTGCAGCAGCAGGTCTGAACAGGGTGAATGTGAGCCTTGATTCGCTAAGACCTGAGAGGTACAGAGAGATTACGAGGGGTGGTGATATAACAAGGGTTTTGAGGGGAATAGAAAAGGCCGAGAGTGCTGGTCTGGCCCCGATAAAGATCAACATGGTGCCCATCAGGGGCTTTAATGATGACGAGATTGAGGAGTTTGCCTCGATAACCCTCAATAAACCTTACCAGATAAGGTTTATTGAGTTCATGCCAATAGGTGCGAAGGACCTGTGGAGCGAGGATAGGTACATCCCTTCAGATGAAATCAAGACTGTTGTAAAAAGGCTTGGTCCCCTTATCCCGGTTAGAATGAGAAGAATGGGACCTGCCAGATACTTTAGATTCGAGAACGCGCCAGGTGTCATAGGCTTTATAAGCGCCATTAGTCATCATTTCTGCTGTGATTGCAACAGGCTCAGGATAACCTCTGATGGGAAATTAAGGCCGTGCCTCTTTTCGGAGACAGAGATTGACCTCAAGCCTGCCCTCAGGAGTTTGCAGTCACCTGAATCTGAGAAAGAGATAAAGAGATTGCTTGTCCTTTCAATTGCAATAAAACCAGAGGGTCATAATATTGACAAGAGGTCTGACCTTGATTCATTAAAGGCAATGGCAAGGATAGGTGGATAAAGGTAAAAAGGACACACTAAACGGACACGAAAAACAGATTAATTGACATGCTCAGTTAAAGATATATATAATCAAATCATTTCAGGGGATATTTGTTGGATACAGGTATTAGAAGGTACGGGGATTTTTACAGGGAGGCAACGTGTCCCTTCTGTGGTTTGCCCATTCAAATGCCGTCAGAGTTAAAAACCGAATTTGGTGTGTTCATTGGGGGAACATGTAGTTGTGGGGCTGTCTATACCTGTGATTTAACAGGTCATAACATGGGTGAGGCACTCATGGATGGTCTTGTGTTTGCCTGTGATAATGATTGGGATAAGGCTTTCAGTATAGGTTCCGATGATTATAGTGAGGTGGTTCTTAATTATGATATAAACAATCACATGGTCTGGAACATCAGAGATATCCGAGGAGAACGAAGCGGTAAGATTATATTTTTAAGAATAAACAAAAAAAATTGATATATTAGTTATTTTTATTTGACCAGATTTGTGTTATTGTATTAATGTTTTAAAACTTCAATTCTGAAAGTGATTTTCAGGGGAACAAAGGAAGGGGATTTTTCCCAATTATCATATCTATAAGGAGGTTTAAAATGCCCAGTTTGGAATTTCAGGGAAAACAGTATGAGGTTGATGATGATGGTTACTTAACCAATCTTGATGACTGGAGTAAGGAACTTGCAGAACACATAGCAAGTCTCGAAGGGATTCAGCTTACCGAAGCACATTGGGAGGTTATTAACTTCCTCAGGGATTACTATCAGAAATACCAGATTGCTCCCATGATTAAGATCCTTGTGAAAGAGATTGGCAAGGTCATGGGTCCTGAGAAGGGGAATACGAAGTATCTCTACGAGTTGTTTCCTGCTGGCCCTGCAAAACAGGCATGTAAGATCGCAGGATTGCCAAAGCCTACAGGTTGTGTATAGCCGTAAAAGGGTGAGGTAACGTTTGTACTTTCAGGAAAATCTGGAATGGTTTCAGGAAGATGAGTGGGGGTAAAATTTTAAACCCGTACATAGTTTCAGTTTAATGATGTTCAAGAGCTAAACCTTTCAAGCTATTTATGAGGGGGGTCTAATCGGATTATATGTCATTACGTGAGATTCTTTTTGCAAAAAGGTCGAGCATAATAAGACAATGGTTCGATGAGATCCTTTCCTCATATCCTTCAGAAACCGTGAACTTTCTCAGGTCGCAGAAAGACCCTTTCTGTAATCCTGTGGGGAATACCATCAGGCAGGGGATAAATAGCATGTTTGATCAATTGATAAGTGATTCTCCTCTTTCTGAGTTATCGCCTGCCTTAGACAGTATAATCAGGATCAGGGCTGTTCAGGATTTTACCCCGTCTCAGGCTGTTTCTTTTATCTTTGGCTTGAAGGATATCATCAGGCAGGAACTCGGAGAGGCAATACAGAATGGCCTTTCTGAAGAGTATGCACAGTTTGAAAGAAGGGTAGATAGCCTTGCCCTTCTGGCTTTTGATATCTTTATGCAATGTCGTGAGAAACTCTATGATCTCAAAGCAAAGGAGGTAAAGGAAATGACCTTTAGATTACTTCAGCAGGCAAAGATAATATGTGGTGTTCAGGAATAATCTCATTTAGTGAAAGAGGGTGATAAAATGGGTGCAATGTTTTCTTTAGTCGTAGTTGCTGTTCTTGTCATAATCGCCTTTATTGGCGTGAAGGTGGCAGGTCTTGCTTACCTCTTTGGTGTGGTTTTTCCGTATATAGCATTCCTGATATTTACTGTGGGGATGATATACAGGGCAATAAAATGGTCTAAGTCTCCAGTCCCATTTCGCATACCCACAACAGGCGGCCAGCAGAAGAGCCTTCCGTGGATAAAACAAAACAAGCTTGATAACCCATCAACAGGGGCTGGTGTGATAGGTAGAATGCTTCTCGAGATATTACTTTTCCGTTCCCTTTTTAGAAACACAAGGACAGAGCTTCATCCCGGACCAAGATTTGCCCATAAGTGGGAAAAGTGGTTATGGATTGCAAGCCTTGCCTTTCATTGGTCCTTCTTTATCGTGCTCATCAGACATTTAAGATTCTTTACGGAACCAGTTCTGCCTTTTCTGAAGACTATAGAGGGGCTTGACGGATTTCTTCAGATTGGATCGCCCCGTTTGCTCATGACAGGAGTGGTACTTTTTGGAGCCGTTACCTATCTTTTGTTGAGGAGATTCTACATTCCACAGGTAAAATATATATCACTACCTGCTGACTACTTCCCCTTATTCTTGATAATGGGTGTCGCCGCAACAGGGATTTTAATGCGTTACTTTACAAAGGTTCACATCGTTGGGGTAAAGGAACTAACAATGGGACTTGTTACATTCAACCCTGTTATTCCCGAAGGTGTTGGCACGATCTTCTTCATTCATATCTTTCTTGTTAGCACACTCTTTGCCTATTTCCCCTTTAGCAAGCTTGTTCATCTTGGTGGCATATTCCTCAGCCCAACAAGAAATCTTGCCAACAATAGCAGGATGATTAAGCATGTCAACCCCTGGGACTATCCTGTAAAGATACATACTTATGAGGAATATGAAGAAGAGTTCAGGGATAAAATGAAAATGGCTGGAATACCAGTAGAAAAGGAGTGATGAGATGGCAACTAAGGCAAAACCACCAAAACCAGAGGAACTTGCAAAGATAAGTTATAAGCCCCCTGAAAAGGGATGGATGGAGACAAAGGCCGAATTCAAGCCTGGCATGTGGTGTTACGGTGCAAGACCCAAGAATCTACAGGCCGTGGATTTCCCGAACGCCCGTGAATGGTCTCCAGCAGATGAGGACTGGAAATTGCCGGAGAACTGGAAGGAGATATTCCTGAACGGTATAAAAGAAAGACTTGAAAGGTTCAGGACCTTCCACGTCTTTATGGACATATGTGTTAGGTGTGGCGCCTGTGCTGATAAGTGCCACTTTTATCTTGGGGGTGGTGACCCCAAAAATATGCCAGTTCTCAGGGCTGAATTGCTGAGGTCCCTCTACAGAAAGTATTTCACCCCCTCAGGGAAGATATTCGGAAAGACTGCCGGTGCAAGGGAGCTTACCCTCGATGTTCTTAAAGAGATATGGTATTACTATTTTCAATGCACAGAGTGCAGGAGATGTTCCCTCTTCTGTCCTTATGGTATAGACCAGGCAGAGATAACGATAATAGGGAGAGAACTCTTAAACCTCCTTGGTCTTCAGACAGACTGGATATCAGGACCTGTTGCAAACTGCTATCTGAAGGGTAATCACCTCGGTCTTGAACCACATACCATTAAGAGCAATATTGAGTTCATGGTTGATGACATAGAGACGATAACAGGGATAAGAGTTGAACCCTCCTTTAACAGGAAGGGTGCGGAGATACTCTTTATAACCCCCTCTGGTGACCTTTTTGGTGTTCCCGGGGTTTATACCTGTATGGGGTATCTGATGCTATTCCATGAGCTTGGCCTTGATTATACATGGAGTACTTTTGCATCAGAGGGTGGTAACTTCGGTTTCTTTACATCCCTGGAGATGGCAAAGAGGCTAACTGCAAAGATCTATGCTGAGGCAAAGAGGCTTAAGGTGAAGTGGATACTAGGCGGAGAGTGCGGTCATATGTGGAGGGTCTGGAATCAATATCTAAACACCTTCTGGGGTCCGCCTGATTTCCTTGAAGAGGCTGTCTCCCCGATTACAGGGACGAAGTTTGAGAATGCAAAATCAGCAAAGGTCGTGCATATATCGGAGTTTACCGCTGACCTTATAAGGCATGGAAAGCTTAATCTCGACCCGAGCAGGAATGACCATCTAAGGGTCACCTTCCATGATTCCTGTAATACTTCAAGGGGTATGGGTATCTTTGAGGAGCCTCGATACATTATCAAAAGTGTATGCAACCACTTTTATGAAATGCCAGAAAATACAATAAGGGAGAGGACCTTCTGTTGTGGAAGCGGTTCTGGCCTTAATGCAGGAGAGAACATGGAATTAAGGATGAGAGGTGGTTTCCCCAGGGCTAACGCAGTAAAGTTTGTCAGGGATAACTATGGCGTGAATGTCCTTGCAAATATCTGTGCTATTGATAGAGCAGCATTACCAACCTTGATGGATTACTGGGTTCCTGGTGTCCAGGTAGCAGGGGTGACAGAGTTGCTTGCCAATGCCCTTGTTATGAAGGGCGAGAAGGAAAGGACTCAGGACCTGCGACTTGAGCCACTGCCTGGAAAGGGGGAGAGCGAAAATGTATGATGGAGGAAAAATAATATTGGGAATTATTATCTTCCTTGCGATTGTGACCTTCCCGTTTTATTCAAATATGGGTAAGGCGGTTACAAAGCCTGAGCCTAAACTGGATACCCCTGAGATAAAAAAGCTCACTGAGAAGAAATGCGTAGAGTCAAAAGATTTCATGAGGGCAGAACATATGAAAATCCTCAATCAATGGAGAGATTCTGTTGTAAGGGAAAGAAACAGGATATATACCAGTTCAGACGGGAGGTTGTTTCAGATGAGTCTCCAGAATACCTGCATGAAGTGCCATTCTAATAAGAAGAAGTTCTGCGATGAATGTCATAACTATGCAGATGTTAATCCCTACTGCTGGGATTGTCACTTACAGCCAAAGGAGAGTGAGTCATGAGTATGAATAGAAGAGAATTTCTGAAGATTGCCGGTCTTTCTTTAGCAGGAGTGGGCCTTGCATCAACAAATCCTATATTCAGAAGCAGTACCGAGGCCTTGCAGGTTTCACAGAGCCCCGAGGCATTGAAGGCAAAGAGATGGGCAATGGTCATAGATATGAGGAAATTCAAGACAGAGGAGGATTACAAAAGGGTTATAGAGGCCTGCCACAGCATACACAATGTACCTGATTTTGGTAATCCAAAGGACGAGATAAAATGGATATGGACAGAGGATTATGAACATGCCTTCCCTGGACAGGAAAACCCCTACCTACCGGAATCCCTGAAGCACAAGCCCTTTATACTCCTCTGCAATCACTGTGAGAACCCTCCCTGTGTGAGGGTCTGTCCTACAAAGGCAACATTTAAGAGGTCTGACGGAATAGTGATGCAGGATATGCATAGATGTATAGGCTGCCGGTTTTGTATGGCTGCCTGCCCTTATGGTGCAAGGAGCTTCAATTATAGAAATCCCAGGCCCTTTATTAAAGAGCCCAACCCCGAGTATCCAACAAGAATGATCGGTGTAGTTGAAAAATGCACATTCTGTACAGAAAGGCTTGATAAGGGACTCATGCCTGCTTGTGTTGAGAAGTCTAATGGGGCAATGATATTTGGGGACCTCTCGGATCCGAATTCTGAGGTCAGAAAGGTTCTCAGCCAGAATTATTCCATCAGGAGAAAACAGGAACTTGGTACACAACCAGGGGTCTTTTACATAATAGGAGGTGATGAGAATGCTGGATAAGGCACTGACAGGAAGCAAGAGATACTGGACTTGGATATTTATATTGCTTGCCATTATTGGCATTGGATTTCTCTTTTATCTAAAGCAGTTCAGTTACGGTCTGGGGTTAACAGGGTTAAGCAGGGATGTCTCCTGGGGGTTTTATATCTCCCAGTTTACCTTTCTCGTCGGGGTGGCGGCCTCTGCTGTTATGCTTGTTATACCCTATTACCTTCATGACTTTAAGAAGTTCGGAAAGATCGTTATTCTTGGAGAATTTCTTGCTGTTGCGGCCGTGACAATGTGTATATTGTTTATATTTGTTGATATGGGACAGCCCATGAGGATATTAAACGTAGTGCTTCATCCAACGCCTAATTCTATACTTTTCTGGGATACTGTTGTTCTCAGCGGTTACCTGTTATTGAATATAATCATAGGATGGACTACCCTTGAAGCCGACCGTTATCAGGTTGCACCACCGGCATGGGTAAAGCCTCTCGTGTATCTCTCTATTCCCTGGGCTATAAGTATTCACACTGTTACAGCCTTTATTTATGCTGGTCTGCCTGGAAGGCACTTCTGGTTAACAGCCATTATGGCAGCCCGATTTCTTGCATCGGCCTTTGCCTCAGGTCCTGCCTTGCTTATACTAATGGCGATGCTTGTAAGAAATCTTACAAAGTTTGATCCGGGCAAAGAGCAGATACAGGCAATAGGGAAGATTGTTACTTATGCCATGTTTGCAAATGTCTTCTTCTTCGGCCTGGAACTCTTCACTGCCTTTTACAGTAAAATACCAGGTCATATGCACTCCTTTCAGTATCTCTTTGTAGGTTTGGAAGGGCATGGAAGGCTTGTGCCATTAATGTGGATTTCAGCCATCCTTGCAATCCTCTCCCTTATACTCCTTGTAAATCCTTCCACCAGGAAGAATGAGAGAACTCTTGCTGTTGCTGCTGCCTCGGTCTTTATCTCCCTCTGGATAGATAAGGGATTCGGGCTTATAGTAGGTGGTTTCGTCCCCAATATGTTTGAAAGGGTCACTGAATACTGGCCAACCCTTCCTGAGACATTCATAACCCTTGGTGTATGGGCCATGGGTTTTCTTATCTTAACGATTCTTTATAAGGTTGCCATAGGTGTAAGGGAAGAGACAGCAGGTATAGAGATAGAACATTGATTACAGGGGCGGTTAGCAAACCGCCCCCCTACATTCTTCTTAAACCAAGAGGATTTGGAGATAACCTTATAAAACCCCTTGAGTGGGCTATTATGTCAAGGGGCAGACTTATAATATCAATAAGGTCGGGACTGTACCCGCTGAAAAGATTTCTTTCAAAGGTCTTTATATAGCTATTACATCCCTCACATAGTTCAAGTCTCATGCCCTTCTCCTCTTCAGCCGTAAGTATTATTATTTCCTTTATTTCTTTACAGGAAGGACATCCCATCCGGCTACCCCTCCCGTGATAGCCACAAAAGGAGCAATAATATAATCGTTCCTCATTCTCGCTAATTGAAGACAGGCACGGTACGGCATGACATACAGGACACCTTCCATTATCTAAAAATGCACCATTATTAGCAAGAGACTCTCTTAATCTGAAGAAAAAGGGTCTGCTTAACAGGAAGAGTATCATCTCTGCCTCTTCCTCATGATAGGGGAGAGCAAAGGTTGGTATCTCATTATAGGGTAATCGGAAAAAATCAATCTGCTTGAATTTAATGGCGTCTTTAAGAGGAGAGAGGATATCCTGAGAAATCTCAAAACTCCGGGAGAATTCTTTGATGATTATGTCTATCAAGTCCTGTGGATAAGAGTTGTCATTTATTTTAATCCTGCCTTCAGTAATGATCCTCATTCTATTCTCAAAGGACAGGACCTTTTCGTATAGATTCAACGATTTTTCAAGATGAGGTTTGCTTTTTTTTATTTCACTGATATTCATTGTCATGGTATCTCGGGTACCTTGACCTTTAAGTCTTCTCCTGTTAATGCCTCAACAAGGAATGTCTTGAGATATCTCTTTTCTTCATCTGTGAGATTTAATGGTCTGAGAACCCTGTTGCCCTCTCCTCCGCCCCTGTAAAAGAACTCTATCACCTTATCGAGGGTCTCGAATACGCCATTGTGCATATATGGAGCAGTCTTTGAAACCTCTCTCAATGCTGGTGTCCTGAATGCCTTCCAGTCCTTTTTATCCTTGGTTATAAGATATCTTCCAGGGTCCTCTTTGAGTTTCAGATAGTCATCGTAATGGTAAACCTTTGCAACGAATCTCATTGTTGCATTGACCCGAGGGTCATTCAAAAGAGAAGGATTCTCTGGGACTCCAAGATTATAGAATTTATCATCACTCAGGTTTGGACCATAATGGCACTCTGTGCACCTTCCCTTACCAGTGAATATCTCATATCCCTTTTTTGCCTCACTGGAGAGGGCATTTTTATCACCGTTCAGAAATCTATCAATCGGTGCATTCTTTGATATGAGTGTCCTTTCGAATGCTGCTATTGCCATGGCTATCCTCTCTCTCGTTATCTCACCACCAAAGACCCTTTTGAATTCCTCCACATACTCAGGAACTGACCTGAGTTCTTCCTCGAGATAGTCAAGGTTCTGATTCATCTCAAAGGCTGACATCATCGGGAATAGGGCCTGGTCCTCAAGGGATGTCGCCCTTCCATCCCAGAATAGGTATTTATTGAATGCAACATTTATAAGGGCTGGAGCGTTTCTCCAGTTCCTCGTTGTGGGATAACTCAGGGATATATCGAGTCCATCTGTAAATGCCATATCAGGTATATGGCAGGTGGCGCAACTCATTGTGCCATCACCGGAAAGCCTTCTGTCGAAGAAGAGTTTCTTGCCGAGTTCAATTTTTTCCGGTGTCTGGGGATTTTTTTTAGGGATAGGAACTGACCTGAATGGTTCAAGATGCCCTGCCGATGAAATTGAAGAAAAAGCTATAATCAAATGAAGCAATACGCTCAAATTGAAAATTGCAACGTATCGAAAAGAAAGGTTATTACTTTCTTTTCTCACTCCTTAATTCCTCCTCGATAATCTTTTTAAGATATTCGTAGGGTCTATTGCCTATGACTTTCCTGCCATTTATAAAGAAGGTTGGTGTATTGTAAAGGTCAAGCTGGATAGCAAGCCTTTTGTCCCTTTCTATGATATCTTTATGTTTCGTTCTGTCAATGGATTCTGTGAATTTATTAATGTCAAGTCCAATTTCCCTTGCATACCGAATAAGGCTATCTCTGTCAAGGCCGGGAGACCTTTTTAAGAGTAACTCATGCATCTGCCAGAATTTTCCCTGTTCATGGGCTGCCATTGCAGCCTCTGCAGCGATATGGGAGAAGTCTCTATATTTGTAGGGGTAATGTTTTATCACAATTCTTATCTTTCCCCTATACTCCTTTAATAATCTTTCAATGGTCGGACCGACACCCACACAATGGGGTCACTGATAATCAATGAATTCTATTATTGTTACTGGCGCATTTTCCGGACCATAAGAAGGTGAATTTCCTATCGGCACACTATACCGCTCCTCTGCAAGGGCAGAGGAAGTTATTAGAAAAATAAAGACAACAAAGGGGAAGATTCTCATTGTTGGAGTGCTTCCATGATCGCCCTGAGCCTTTCGTTTACGACCCTACCGTCTGCCTTGCCCTTGATTCTGGGCATAAGGGCCTTCATTACTTTTCCTATCTCCTTAATGCTTGAGACCCCTGTCTCCTCAATGGTTGACTTGATAAGTCTGTCAAGCTCTTCTGCTGAGAGTTGCTCGGGTAGATACTCCTGAATGATGGCTATCTCCCTGCTCTCCTTCTCGGATAGATCTGACCTGCCAGCCCTTGTGTACTGCTCGATGGATTCCTTCCTCTGCTTTACAAGGCTCGAGAGGACCCCTATAATATCCTCTTCCTTAAGACCGCCCTTCTGCCTCTTCTCGATCTCTGCATTCTTCAGGGCAGCCTTCATCATCCTCAGGGTGGATACCCTGAGAGGGTCCTTTGCCTTCAACGAGGCTGATAGGTCATTATCTATCCTTTTTAAGATATCCAGCACTGGTTTCTTTTATCAATAGCCAAGCCTTTGAACCCACTTGGCATGTCTCTTCCTTGCCCATTCGAGGGGTACTGTTCCATATACCATTATCCTGAAAGTGCCTGGATTTGCAAGAGTTCCAAGATATATATGGAGCGGAACAGCTATCATGAATAGGTCAAAGGCTATATTGTGAATCAGATGTGAAAGAAGGACCCATTTTCTTATATCCGCTACCTGAGGCCTCAACCATATAAATAAACCCGATGCAGAAATGGCAAGACCTGCAATAAGAAGGAAAAGATAATAGAGTTTCTGACCTGCGTTGATTATGTCCTGCGGTGGTACCTGTGCCTTTTTTGAGAGGTAACCTCCAGCACTGAGAAACCAGGCAATGTCATCCGGTCCGAACTTTAAGGAGACAGGCAGATAATTGAATATCGTAAGAAATAGGGAAGCAAGAAAGACAAGGCCACCATAATTATGCCAGACCTTCATAGAGTTTGCCCCTCCAAATATGTAGGTAATCTGCTCGATGTGAAAGAGAAAGGCAAATCCAGTTATGGTAAGGATAAAGAAACTTCCTGCAAGCACCCAGTGATTTAAAATCTCAAAGGCCGTGGCCTTTCTTATCATCTGATTTGACATCTTATTCACCTCCCTCGTCTTTTTTAGGTCCAATGACAAGATAGTGAAGCAATGAGGCTGCTACAGCACCACCGAGACCTATATAAGCCAGTGGTTTCAATACCTTATGCCAGAAGATGACGGTCTCCGGTATTGCAGGGTGTTCATCCATGCCGTATAGCTTTGGTGCGTCCTTGAAGGCATAAAGGACACCAAGCCCTCCAAGGTCTGCCTCTCCATAGAGTTTCTGGTAACCTGCCTTTTGAGCCCTCGCAATTAGTTCATCCCTTCCGCCATAGGCTATCGCGCCGGTAGGACAGGTCTTTGCACAGGCAGGTTGGAGTCCCTCGCTTATCCTGTCAGAGCAGAGATGACACTTTGATATCTTATCCTTTTCATCGTATCTTGGCACATCAAAGGGACAACCTGCAACACAGAGCTTACAGCCAATGCACTTTTCTTTGTTAAAGGCAACAGCACCCTCCTTTGTCTTGAAAAGTGCCCCTGGTGCAGGACATATTCTCATGCATCCAGCATCGTCACAGTGCATGCACCTCTGGCTGACAAAGAGCCATCTTACCATATTGGTCTCTGAGGGAATCTCAACATATCTTATTTTGTTGTAAAGATTTGGTGTTAGGTCTGGTGGATTTTCAATGGTCCCTTTATTTATCGTCTTTGTTCCAGGCAACTGATTCCACGATTTACAGGCTGTCTGGCATGCCCTGCAACCTATGCAGAGTTCAGGAGATATCAGCAAAGCCTTTCTTTCCATCATCCACCTCCTATGCCTTCTCTATATTGACCATAAAGGCCTTTGATTCAGGTATCAATGTATTTGCATCACCAATGGTTGGTGTGAGTAGATTGGAGGAATCTCCACCGCTTCCATCCTCAGGATACTGCCAGCCAAAGCACCATGGAAGTCCTACCTGGTGTATTGTCTGGTTCATGACCTTAAAGGGCTTGAGTCTCTCAGTCACCCATGCGATGGCCCAGACCTTTCCACGGGCAGATGAGACTATCACTTTATCTCCACTCTTTATGCCCTTTTCCCCAGCAAGTTCCTTGCTTATCTCCACAAATATCTGGGGCATGAGTTCCAGTTGCCATGGCTGATGCCTTGTGAGCACACCTGTCTGCCAGTGCTCCGTAACCCTGTATGTCGTTGCCACATAGGGATAACGGATGTCGCAACTAAGAAATATATCCTCAGGTGGTCCTTCCTTTGCAGGCATATCATGAGGTCCTTCAACAGGATAGAAGAGTTTGACCGTTGGATTAATTCTGTGTTTCTTTGAGAGAGGATTCTCCTGCAAAGGACACTCAAGGGGTTCATAATGCTCGGGGAATGGACCATCAGCAAGACCAGGACCGAATATAAGACCAACACCCTCTGGCCTCATGATGAATGGAAGTTTTCCACCTTCAAGGGCAAGTGGCGGTGCTGGTCCATCAGGGACATCACCCTCCCATGTGCCAGGCTTATTTGTCTGGGGATTTATTTTTTCTGGATTCCACCATATAACAGCACGCCTTTCATCCCATGGCCTTCCCTGTGGGTCAACAGATGCCCTGTTGTAAATAATCCTTCTATTAACAGGCCAACACCATGCCCATTCAGGATAAAGACCGAGGTTATTTATATCTTTCTTACCTCTCCTCGCCATCATATTGATGACCTTATCATCTTTTTCCGTGTAACTACCGCTATAAATCCAGTTCCCGCATGATGTGGTTCCATCAGCCTGAAGGGTTACAAAGTTTGTGCAGAGATGACCCTTCTTGCCAATAAGTTTTGGAGGAGTTGCCTTTGTATCATAAATATCCTCAAGATAGTAACCATTTATCTCTTTTGCTATGAGATGGGTATTTATCTTCTTGACCTTTCCCTCCGAATCCTTCTCGCCATAATTCCATGTGAGATTGAGTACAGGTGCAGGTAACTTTCCACCTTTTTTCTGGTAGAGTTTCTTTACCCTGAAGTATAGTTCATTGATTATCTCCGCATCTGGTTTTGCCTCTCCAGGAGGCTCCTGTGCCTTATACCTCCACTGGACAAGTCTACCTGAGTTTGTGATACTTCCTTCCTTCTCAACTGATGATGCGCATGGAAGGAAAAACACCTCTGTCTGTATCTCTTCGGGCTTCATATCAGGGGCTCGCCAGAATGATGCTGTCTCATTATCGAAGAGATTCACACAAACCATCCATTTGAGTTTTGAGAGTGCCTTCCTGATCTTTCCAGCATTTGCACTTGAGCAAGCAGGGTTCTGCCCCCAGGCAAAGAATCCCTCAAACTTGCCCTTATTCATCTGGTCAAAGAGGACAAGCCACGAACCATTCTGACCTTCATCGAGTTTTGGAAGCCAGGCATAACCAAAATCATTATCCTTTGTCGCCTTATCTCCCCATATTGCCTTGAGATAACTCGTTATGTACTTGCCCCTGTTTGACCACCAGTTTACACTCTTTGGCTCTTTTGTCTTTGGTGTGTATTTTTCTATATACGCCTTAAGGTCAACGAGGGATGCACCTGGTACGGGAAGATATCCGGGAAGAATATGGAAGAGGAGACCATGGTCAGTAGAACCCTGGACATTCGATTCACCTCTCAGGGCATTTATACCACCACCTGCCATGCCAATATTTCCAAGGAGCAACTGGATAATCGACATAGCCCTTATGTTCTGTGTACCAACGGTGTGTTGTGTCCATCCCATGGCGTATAATTCAGTACCAACCCTGTCCGGTCTTCCAGTTGATGCATAGAGTTTATAAATCTCGATGAGTCTATCAACTGGTATGCCTGTGATCTTCGATACTACATCGGGGGTGTATCTTGAGTAGTGTTTCTTGAGAAGTTGAAATACACAGTGTGGGTCTTTAAGGGTCATGTCCTTCTTTGGCACACCATTTTCATCGAGCTGGTATGACCATGTCTTTTTATCATATTTGCGGGTCTTGGGATCGTAACCTGAAAATACACCATCGAGTTCTCCAGGACCTTTAAATCCAGAATTAACAAGGAACGAGGCATTTGTGTAATTAACTACATACTCTTTAAAGTAGAGATTGTTCTTTAGGATATAATTTATCATTCCACCGAGGAATGCTATATCTGTGCCTGAGCGAATTGGAGCATATATATCTGCCTTTGATGCTGTTCTTGTAAACCTGGGATCAACTACTATAAGTTTTGTACCTCTCTCCTTTGCCTTCATAATCCATTTCATTCCGATGGGATGATTCTCAGCAACATTTGAACCCATCACAAGTATGACATCGGCATTCTTAAAGTCTATCCAATGGTTTGTCATTGCCCCACGACCGAACGACTCTGCCAGAGCCGCCACAGTGGGGGAGTGTCATATTCGTGCCTGATGTTCTATATATACAAGTCCAAGAGACCTCAACCACTTCTGGAGGATATAACATTCCTCATTATCGAGGGCAGCGCTTCCCACATGGGCAATGGCATCTGTCCTGTTAGCGACGAATTCCTTCTCGACCTCTATCTCTGTTCCATCAGGCTGTTTTTCCTTCACCTTTGACTTTGATGTTATCTTGAAGGTCCTGTCACGGGTATCCTTAATCCTCCTCGCTATCTCATTGAGCGCCCAGTCCCATTCAACCTCTTTCCATTCCTTTGCACCAGGTGCACGGTAAAGGGGCTTTGTTACCCTCAGGGGGTTTACTGCTATCTGGTACAGTGATGCACCCTTTGAACATAATGTCCCCTCATTAATTGGATGATCAGGGTCACCCTCTGTGTTTATGACCTTGCCATCCTTTGTATGAACGATTATTCCACAACCAACTGCACAGTAGGGACATATTGTGGTGGTTTCCTTCGCATTCTTGATCCTTAAGGTCTGGGCATAGGCCTTTGTAGCAGAGAGGTCTAAACCGATTGTGTTGACAAGAAGACTGCCCCCAGAGAGTTTAAGGAAGGTACGCCTCGATAGGTCCATTTACTCCTCCTTTCCTGCCCATATAAGGGCTGATAAAATCGGTTTTTAGATAATATTATTTAACGAACCGTCCAACTTACCCCAAGTTTAATTGAAGATTTATTTAAAAACATTATAGGATTATTAAAATTAGTTGTCAAGCATTTTCATCTGTCTTTTTTGCCTCTTTCTCAGCTATTATCTTCTGGGCAATGTGGGCCGGGACTTCTTCATAGTGAGAAAACTCCATTGAGTAAAGTCCCCTTCCTGAGGTTAGACTGTGAAGTTGATTTGCGTATGTTAACATCTCTGCCATTGGCACAAGGGCAAGTATCTTTTGATTCCCACCTGCCTGTGGCTCCACACCTTGTACCTTTCCTCTCCTGGAGTTCAGGTCCCCAATTATTGAGCCAAGGCTTTCATCAGGCACTGTTACCTCTACCTTCATTATAGGCTCAAGAAGGACGGGTTTCGCATCTTCGAAGGCCTTTTTGAGTGCCATTGAGCCTGCTATCTTAAAGGCCATTTCCGAGGAGTCAACGGAATGGTAAGAGCCGTCATAAAGGGTTACCTTTATATCTACTATTGGGTATCCTGCAAGGATGCCTTCCTTCATTGTCTCAATAATACCCTTTTCAACGGCAGGCCTGTATTGCTGAGGTATCACGCCACCAACGATCCTGTCAACAAACTCATAACCACCGCCCCTTGGTAGAGGCTCTATCTCTATCCAGCAGTCACCATATTGACCTCTTCCACCAGACTGTTTTTTGTATTTTCCCTGAGCCGTTGCCGATGTCCTTATCGTTTCCCTGTAAGGAATTTTCGGTGTCTTCATAATGACCTCGACACCAAACTTCCTCTTCAGTTTCTCAAGGGTCACATCGAGGTGAACCTGCCCCATTCCTGCCAGTATCATCTCCTTTGTCTCTTCATCCCTGTGAAATCTTAGTGTCGGGTCTTCTTCGAGGATGCGGTGCAAGGCAGAACTGACCTTTTCTTCATCACCTTTACTCTTGGGAGCAATCGCATAGGAAATTATGGGTTCTGCAAATCTGACCTTATCGAAAACAATAGGATGGGCTTCATCAGAAAGGGTATCTCCAGTGCTTGTTTCCTTTAATTTTGCTACAACACCGATCTCACCCGGTCCGATGACCTGAGCAGGGATCTGTTTTTTCCCCATTAAATAAAATATCTGGCCGAGCCTCTCCTTTACACCTGCTGAGGAATTCAGAACCGTTGAATCTGCCCTGACCGTCCCTGAATAAACCCGGAAGACCGATAATTTTCCGGCATAGGGGTCTGCAATAGTCTTGAAGACATAGGCTGAAAATGGTTCCTTTTCTTCAACCTTTCTTTCAACCTCTTTACCATTCCCTGGGTTTTTACCCCTTATGGGTGAGATTCGAGCCATATCCACAGGCGAGGGAAGACAGAGTATGATGTCCTCAAGAAGTTTTGTAATTCCTATGTTCCTGGTAGCTGCACCACATGATACAGGTATAAACCTCCTCGTAAGGGACCCCTCCCTGATACCTTTATGAATCTCTTCAGACGATAACTCGCCGCCTTCGAGATACTTTTCAAGCAGGGTGTCGTCTGCCTCGGCAATCTTTTCAATTAATTTTTTTCTGAACGCTTCAGCCACTTCCATTAAATCTGAATCAATCTCTATCTCCTTTGCCTTTCCTTCAGTGAAGTCGTAGGCCTTCATGTTTATGATATCCATGATTCCTTTGAATTTTTCCCCCTCTCCAAGAGGTATCTGAAGGGGTATAGCCTCTGTTTCAAAGGACCTTTCTATCTCAGAGATGGCTCTCTCGAAATTTGCATTCTCCTTGTCCATCTTGTTTATGAATACTATTCTCGGTATCTCGTACTCACAGGCATATTTCCAGATCTTCTCAGTCTCAGCCTTTACTCCTGAGATGGCGCTGACAATAACGACCGCTCCATCTACTGCCCTCAGGCATCCTCTGGTATCCTCAATAAAATTTATAAAGCCGGGTGTGTCAATTATATTTATCCTGTAACCATCGTAGTTGCAGAAACAGATAGAAGAAGAGATCGTAATCTTTCGAGCAATTTCTTCTGGTTCATAATCTGTCGTTGCAGTACCATTGTCAACTGATCCCATTCTGTCAATTGAACCACAGGAAAATAGCATGGCCTCTGTTAGTGAGGTCTTCCCGGCGCCGCTATGGGCGACTACAGCAACATTTCGAATCCTGTTCACATCAAAGTTAGCCATAGAACCTCCTATTCAAGTATTTCCTGTATTACAGGTTTGTGTTCTATCTTTTTCTCAAACATATTGCTCCACATCTTCACAATAATAAATGATATGAGAAAGGCGCCAAATCCGGTGATGGCAGAAAGAATATCAGGATCAATTTTATTGAAGTAACGAATTGGTGGGAGTACCTCCTTACCTATTATTGCTCCAAGGATTAAGAAAATCGCCGGGATACCATAAATTATTATTGAACCTTTTAGGTAAGTATAGGGCTTCATAACAACCCTGACCTTCTGCCCTATCTCTGCCTTTGCCAGGTTCAGTGCCTCAATCTCCGCCCCGGAATCGGTAACCTTACAACCTGCCTTACACTGGTCACAGGCAGACTTTCTTTCTACTATTACTATGGCCAGCCTACCCGAGATGCTTTTTACAACCCCTGTCTCTTCCATGTGACCTCGTTGTTAGTGAAAGTGTAAAAAGTCAGGATAGGGTCTTACGCTAATTAAGTACAGCTCTAAAATTTTAACCCCTTACACTTTCACTTTTTTATGATTCTATTTTTAGAATTGAGCCTGATTATCACTGGTTTATGGTTAAGGGCCTCATCGGTTTCCATATATTCATAGCAGAATATTATTATCCTGTCTCCTACAGCCCCCTTCCTTGCTGTTGGTCCGTTAAGACAGATCTCCCCCTTTTTCCCCGGTATGACATATGTTTCGAACCTTTCACCATTATTAAGGTTGCTTACCATCACCTGTTCGTAAGGAAGGATTTCAGCCTTCCTCAGTATATCTTCATCAACAGTGATACTTCCCTCGTACTCGAGGTTCGAATCTGTAACCGTGGCCAGGTGGATCTTTGCTCTTAACATGCATCTGAGCATATCAATCAATTATCCTGGGAACCCTGTAAAAATCCTCTGTCCGGTCTGGTGCATTAGAAAGGGCCTTTTCCTTTGGAAGGGATGGACAGACCATATCATCACGCATAATATTCCGTAAATCTATCACGTGAGACGTAGGCTGGACATTAGATGTGTCAAGCTTGTTGAGTTTCTCGATATATTCGAGGATCATATTGAGTTGCGCGCCGAACCTTACTTTTTCATCTTCTGTCAGTGCAATTCTTGCAAGAACGGCTACGTGACCTATTTCTATCTTAACGCCTTTACCCATCATATCTTTTCTAAATTTGCATAGCGAAGTACAAGTTTTTTTATTCCGATACTCGGAAAGTTAACGGTAACTTTTTGCTCATCCCCTTCACCATAGCAATCCCTTACAACTCCTATACCCCATTTCGGGTGCCGTACCCTGCAACCTGAAACATAAGGAAATATTGTTTTCTTTGAGTTCTTATTGTCTTCCTGTGTTGCTGATATCTTTATAGATGGTGCCTTTTCTATCCATTCGCAGCAATTTTTTGGTATATCAGATAGAAAACGGGATGGTTCCTGTTCCTTTGCCTTTGCATAGAGCCTTCTTTTCCTGGCCCCTGTTAAATAAAGCAATTCTCTTGCTCTTGTGATACCCACATAAAAAAGCCTTCGTTCCTCATTCAATTCGTCTTCATTTTCAGTAGCCTTGAAGTATGGCAGTATCCCTTCCTCAAGGCCTGCAATAAAGACAACAGGGAATTCAAGGCCCTTTGCGCTATGAAGTGTCATTAGAGAGACAACATTCTCGTTGAACTCTTCATCAAGGTTTGTAAATAATGAGACCTTTTCAAGGAAGTCTTTTACAGGAGTGTCAGAGCCAGAGGTTATCAACTCTTCAATATTCCTCCTCCTGTCTTCATCATCAATATATTCAATGTATCCTGTCCTGTCAAGGATATGGTGAATCATATTTGCTGCTGTCTTATAATTCTTTGTCCTGGCCCTTTCAATGAATCCAATAAATCCCTCCAGTTTATCCTTAAGCTGCGGGGAGACAGAGCCTGATTTTAATATTAACTTTATTGTTTCATAAAGGCTCAGAGACCTCTTTTTTGCCTCATTTTCTATCCTTATCAGGGTTGCGCTGCCTATACCTCTGGCAGGTACATTTATTATTCTTCTCAAACTTACATTGTCATTTTGATTGACCACAAGCCTCATGTAGGCGATTATATCCTTTATTTCCTTTCTGTGATAAAAACTTATGCCACCAATAATCCTGTAGGGGACGCCTTCATTCCGGAGGGCCTCCTCGATTGTTCTGGACTGGGCATTTACCCTGTAAAGAACAGCAAAATCCTTATAATCATAAGGGCCTTTAAGATAGAGTTCCCTTATTGTTTTTGTGATGTGGCTGGCCTCCTCTTCTTCGTTGTTAAGCCAGCAGTAACATATCTTCTCTCCGTATCCCCTGCCAGTCCAGAGTTGCTTATGTTTTCTCTTCGGGTTTCTTGATATTACAGCTGTTGCCACATTCAATATATTCTGGGTGGACCTGTAATTCTGTTCAAGCTTTATTATCTTTGTTCCGGGGAATTCCCTTTCAAACCTGAATACATTGGTTACGTCAGCGCCCCTGAATCTGTAAATACTCTGGTCGTCATCACCAACAGCGGAAATGTTCCAGTGTCCTGATGCAATTAGTTTCAGCAATCTATACTGGGCATAATTTGTGTCTTGAAACTCATCAACGAGTATGTATGAAAATGTATCCTGGTATTTCTTTAGAATATCTGGATGTTCCCCAAAGAGCTTTACAGTGAGGCCAATGAGGTCATCAAAATCAAGGGCATTACATCTCTTAAGCTCATTCTGATAACGCATATAAACCTTTGCAAGCTTTTCATCGAAGCCAAAACCGTCGCTTTTTGTGAGGAATTCCTCCGGTCCTATAAGTGATGCCTTTAGAGAACTGATCTTTGAGGCAAATCCCTTAAAAAGGGCCTCATGAAATTTAAATTCCCTTAGTATATGTCTTATAAGTGAACACTGATCGTCCTCATCATAGATTGTAAAATCAGGTCTGAAACCAAGGACTTCTATCTCTCTTCTGAGGAGCCTGCAGCACTGAGAATGGAATGTCCCTATCCATGGACCGTTCAGGTTTCTGCCACTAAGGGATACGATTCTTTCCTTCATCTCCCTTGCCGCCTTATTTGTAAAGGTAACGGTAAGGATTGAGTCCGGGGGAATCCGTTTCGATTTATTGAGATAGACAAACTTATGAGAGATTACTCTTGTCTTTCCGCTTCCAGCACCGGCAAGTATAAGAAGAGGTCCCTCTGTATGCATAAGGGCTTCTACTTGCTGCGGATTGAGACCTTCCAACAAGCTTTCCTTCGGCATGGTTATTTTATTGTAACAAAATTTATATAGAATCGTCAAAACATAATTCGTTGGGGGTAGTGTCAAGATCTTTGCTAATGCATTTGACCGCCTTTGGTGATATGCTTATCCACTTTGTACTGCACCCCCTTTGTCAAGACAATTTTTATGTTCAAAGGGCGGTATAATTTAAATTGTGTCTATGAATAAGAAGGCATTATATTATTGACTATGGAGAGAAGGGCGGAAGAGACCAGATGGTTATGGCGAAAAGAGATACAGAACTATTAAAACACAAAAAGGAGGATATACAGGACATGGAACAGATGGATTTAGAAGGCATATTAAAGCAGATTTCTCAGATTAACACAAAGGATGGCATGGCCATGATATCAGCAATGCT
>FWPU01003610.1_pt1 | contig 38496 bp, 37 predicted proteins | sample 2228361 | NCBI WGS metagenome assembly FWPU01 (sample SAMEA103939777, study PRJEB20133) | metagenome | reverse complement strand
TCCCGGAACGAAATGGCCGCGACGTATAGCCCTGTACTCGTACAGGCGACCTCGCGCGTCCATCCCTTCCCACAACACCCATACGCTACGGCCCTTCCTTCCACCAAGCAAGCATTTTTTCGTAACTATCAGGTAGCCGGTCGGGTCCTGAGAGCCGTCGATGGCCAGATGCGTCCGGCGTCTGGGGTGCAAATCAGGAGGTGTTGACCGTCGGTACGAAGGGGATGCTGAGGAACACGCGCCGCCATGCGTCGAGGACAGTGAGGCCATTCTTGCGCGTGGTGGACATGTAGCCGCGGATGCGGCAGACGTTCACGAGAGGCCGGCACGCTATCAGAAGGGTCGTGGAAACAATCGAGCCAGTTGCGGGCCTTGCTCTGCGCGCGGCGCCTGCTTGCACCGCGCGGGACGCGGCAGACAGGGCCCCGGCGTTTCAGGGTCAGCCAGGAGGCCGGCCACGGGTTCGGCGGCCTCGGGCGGGAAGGCGGCGCGGTTGAGGCAGCCGCAAGCGTAGCCGATCCTGCACACAGCTCCCGCCGGAAGTCGGTGACGCGCATGCGGCGCTGCCGGTCGTTGCGCGTACGGCCCCGTGGTCTGGCCCACGCGCATCCAGTTGGCCGCCCGGCAGCACGTGCCGGTTGTGCCGCGCGGTAGGGGATAAGGCGCGACGCGGGGGCAGGCAGAAGCGCGCGTGCCGCCATATCGTTGGGACGGCCCTTCGCGTTTGCCCGTTCCAACGCGCGCGCAGTTCTCGGCTCAGGCGTGTGCGATTCCTGTCCGGATGCGACCGCAACAGACCGCGCATTCCATCGCTCTCCCGCTCTTCGATCTGCCGTCCCGGCATGACCCTGACGTTTGCCATGCCGAAGCAGTACGACACCCAGCCCGGCGACGGAGTCCAGTCCAGAAAACGAACTTTTTTCGGTTGCGTGTGGGCGATAAACTATGTTTTGTGTTGAGGAAGATTGTCTGACGCCCATTCTCTCAGATGCCTCGCCCGCTGCGGGCGGAGACCAGAGCCGTTACGAATCCGAAATACAAGGGGATTGTGGTCGGAATGGGCAAGCGCAGCATACGCCATGCAACCGCCTTCGCGGCAAACGGGCGGTTTGAAGTGGCCGGTATGTGCGATATCGCCGATGCGCCACTTTCCGCGGCGGTGGCGAAACTCGGCAATCCGCAGACCAGCAAGAACGCCGCGGCAACAGCAAAACGTCAGGCCCGGGACTATTACGACTGGATCTACGCGAACACGCCAGGCAGGGGTGAATACAGGGATTGTCATCGCCGGTGGTTCTTCAGAGGCCGGCATGCGGAGTGTCGGGGGACATGAACCATGACCAATCGGGAACGGCTGCTTAACGTGTTGAAGGGGGAAGTCCCCGACTGCGTTCCTGTTGCGCTGGATTTTTCGAACATGATACCGGCGAAACTTACCGGCAAGCCCTTTTGGGATTTGTACTTGTACAACGATCCGCCTATTTGGGAAGCTTACATCGCCTGCGCCAGGCATTTCGACATTGATGCCCTCATGGACGGCTACTTTCCGCTGGAATTTCCGGAAGACGTTGACCGTCGGAAACTTTGGGAGAATTGCATAGTCTATCGCGACCCCACCCGAATCGTAACGCAGCGTTCTTATGTCGAAAACGGCAAGCGAGTTTGGGAAGATAAAGTCACCGTATATCCGGTGGCCGATCCCCCAATCGGCGGAAAGAAACACGCGGATATAGGCCTTCCCGACGTTCCTGCCAGATGGGAACCGGTGGAGGAAGTGAAGCCTGTGGACAAGGGGCCCGAAGGTCTTAAGCGCGTAATGAGCATGATGGGCGATCAAGGGTTGGTTGGCGTGTGGCTGGCAAGCACTGTGGCTATCGGTTCAGAAGAACAGATATACCGGTACTACGATAGATAATTCGGACAAACACTAAGGAATGGGCCGCATGGCGTGTCAGGCAGGCGGAAAAAAGATTTGCGCGGATCATGGCACAATGGATGTACGCCCTGATTTTCTGTGCGGGGGAGGCTCCGGCACACTCGTTTGGCAAACAGTTGAGATTTTCAGACAATTGGCTCTGCCGGCTGTCAAGCGCGCCATCGAACTGGCATCTCAGACAGGCTTCATGACACACGTTCATTCCTGCAGACCTGAAAGGGAACTGGTACGAATCATGGCGGAGGAAACCAATCTTACCGTGATTGACCCGTTGGAGGCGCCGCCCATGGGCGACTGCGACCTGGCTGAGCTGAAAAGGCTGTACGGACACAGACTCACTTATTGAAAGGCAATCTTCACACAACCGACATAATGTTGCGGGGGACCCGGCGGATGTTATACGCGCCTCGAAGAAAGCGATAGATGACGCAGCCGCTGGCGGCAGGTTCATCCTTTCCACCGGCGACCAATGCGGCCGCGACACCCCGCATGAGAATCTTCGCGTCATGATTGAAACTGCCCGCACATACGGAAAATACTGCCTGCCGCAGCGAAAAAGTTTTTGTTCTGGAATGTGTCTCTGATATACTCTAGGAAATCTATCAATGAACTAGAAAACTATTTGCAACGAAAGGAAAGGCTCAATCAAAGAACGGTACGGCATGCGGTTCATGATGATGGAACGCGCGGATCATGAAAAGCAAGGGAACGTGACGATGAAGGAAGTTTTCCGTCGGCAAGCCATCTCTGAGAAATATCTGTGGCAGGTGGTGAACCCACTGAAGAAAGAGGGACTGATTCGTGCCGTCGCCAGTCCTGGCGGCGGATACGCACTTACCCGGACAGCGATAACCCTCCTACTCCACGATATTCTTGCCGTGCTCGAAGGAGACAAGGCGCTCGTTGCATGCACGGACGAACCAGCCGCGTGCCCGCGACGCAATGCCTGTGCATCGCGTGATGTCTGGAAGGAAATGGACGAAAAGCTGGCCCAGATGCTGAATTCCTTCACCCTAGCCGGCATGGTTGATAAACAACGAGCCATGGATCGGGAATCCGTCAAGGAGTGCCGCAAATGACAGGGAAAGGAAATATGTCCGGAAACAGCACGTGGAGATTCGATACGCGGGTGATTCATGCGGCGCAGACGCCCGAGCAGTGGAAATACGCCACTCTGGTCCCGATCTTCCAGGCGGCTTCCCATCGCTTCGACACCGCTGAGGAGCTTTCGGAGGTTTTTGCGGGGAAGAAGCCGGGGTTCATCTATCAGCGTCTTCGCAATCCCACAAACGAGACGCTGGAGAAGCGCATGACACTCCTCGAAGGCGGCACCGATGCCGTCGTAACCGCCTCGGGCATGGCGGCAATCACCAGCTCCCTGCTGGCGATCTGCCGCGCGGGAGACCACATCGTCTCGGGGAATTCCCTCTTCATGTCCACCTTCCTGCTGTTCAACGACGTGTTCAAGAAGTTCGGAATTCAGGTGACGTTGGTCGAAAGCGCGAATCTCGATGCGTGGAAGGCCGCGGTGACGGACAAGACGAAACTCCTGTTTGTGGAAACGATCGGAAATCCCAAAATGGACGTCCCCAACATCTCGAAGCTGGCCGAACTGGCGCATGCCAATCGCGCTCCCTTGGTCGTGGACAACACGTTGGCCACGCCCTATCTTTTCCGCCCCTTCGAGCATGGCGCCGACATCGTGGTGCACTCGACAACCAAGTACCTGAACGGACACGGGTCAGCCGTTGGTGGAGTGGTGATTGATTCCGGTCGGTTCGACTGGCCATCGGACAAATACCCTGATTTCAGCATCTACAAGGAACGCAAGGGGAATCTGTCCTACATCGACAAGGTGTGGCGGGAGATTCACATCAACTTTGGCACGAGCCAGGCGCCGTTGCACGCGTACCTGACCTTGATCGGTCTGGATACCCTGGCGTTGCGGATGGAGCGGCACCAGAGCAACGCGATCAAGGTGGCGGAGTTCCTGACGCGACAGGCGAAGGTCAAATGGGTGAACTTCCCCGGTCTGCCGTCGAGCCCGGCGCATGAAACCGCCAAAGCGCAATTCGAGGGAAAGGGCTACGGCGCGTTGTTGACCTTCGGGTTGGAGAGTGAAAAGGCATGCTTTGAGTTCATCCGACGACTCAAACTGATCTATCACCTCGCGAACTTGGGCGACTGTAAGACCTTGGTGATCCATCCCTGGTCGTCCCAATACGTCACCTTTTCTGAAGACTCGCGGCGGGCCAACGGTATCACGCCGGACCTGCTGCGTCTGTCCGTGGGTATCGAGGCAGTAGAAGACATTCTGGAGGATATGGATCAAGCGTTGGCCGCGATCTAAAGCCGTAAAGGAAACAACGACAATGAACAGACACGGCGATATCACTACAACGGTGGGCAACACGCCGCTGGTTCGCATCCGCCGATTGATCACAGGCGGTGGCATCGTGCTGGCGAAGATGGAAAGCCACAATCCCTTGGCCTCGGTCAAGGATCGCATTGGCGTGGCCATGATTTCCGCTGCCGAACGGGAAGGTAAAATTCGTCCAACAACCCTTATCATCGAACCCACGAGCGGAAACACCGGAATTGCCCTGGCCTTTGTATGTGCGGCGCGGGGCTACCGGCTCATGTTGACCATGCCGGAATCCATGAGCCGGGAGCGGCGGAAGGTTTTGAAGGCACTGGGAGCGGAGGTGGTTCTGACACCGGCGCACGAGGGCATGCCCGGCGCGGTGCGCAGGGCTATGGAGATTGCCCAGGCCGAAGCGGATGCGTTCGTGCCGCAGCAGTTCGAGAATCCGGCAAACCCGGAGATCCATCGTCGGACCACGGCGGAGGAGATCTGGAACGACACGGATGGCCAGGTGGATATTATCGTCTGCGGCGTGGGTACGGGAGGCACGATCACCGGCGTCGCAGAGGTCATCAAAGCGCGCAAACCTTCGTTTAAGGCGGTGGCCGTGGAACCGGCACAAAGCCCGGTCATCACGCAAACGCTCACGGGTCAGACGCTCACGCCAGGTCCCCATATGATCCAGGGCATTGGTGCCGGGTTCATTCCAAAGGTGTTGAACCTCAAGATGGTGGACGAAGTCATAACGGTAGATCAAACCGAAGCGATCGAATGGGCTCGCCGTGCAGCCCGAGAAGAGGGCCTGTTTGTGGGTATTTCCAGCGGCGCGGCGTTGCGCGCAGCATCCCTCGTGGCTGCCCGGCCGGAAAACAAGGACAAGCTGATCGTCGTGATCATTCCCAGCTTCGGTGAACGATACCTATCCACGCCGCTTTTCGAACCCTTGACGAGGTAATCCAGCGTGTCAGAAAGAAGGACGTACCTATGGACGATCAAGAAAGACAAGTGTCGAATCTGGAAGAGGACGCCCGGAACCTACTCCAATGGGCGTTGGAGAAGTTCCATCCGCGCATCGCCCTTGCGTCCAGCCTGCAGGATTCGGTTCTCATTCACCTGGCGATCAATATAAAAAAAGATGTCCGGGTCTTTTCGATTGATACCGGCCGGTTGCCAGAGGAAACATATATCTGCGCTGAAGACATCCGCCGGCAGTTGGGCGTTCGGATCGAATGGTATTTCCCCAAGTATGATGCCGTCGAGACGCTGATGACGGAAAAAGGACCCTTTTCGTTCAAGAACAGTTTGGAAGCGCGTAAGGAGTGTTGCTTCATTCGGAAGGTCGAACCGCTTACCCGGGCGCTGGTCGGACTGGAGGCGTGGATCACCAGCCTCCGACGGGAGGAGAGTGTCACACGGCGTTCGCTGGCCAAAGTTGAGACAGACACGGCGCATGGCGGCATCGTCAAGATCAATCCGCTGGCGGATTGGACGGCGGAAGACGTGCGCGCCTATCTGCAGAAGTATCGTATCCCCTACAACCGTCTGCTCGACCAAGGCTATCCGTCGATCGGCTGCGCCTGCTGCACACGCCCCATCCAACCGGGTGAGGATCAAAGAGCCGGGCGTTGGTGGTGGGAGCAGCCGGAACATAAAGAGTGCGGGCTGCACGTGAGGGACTGGAGCATTTGACACGGGATCCGCCTCATGACATCCCTTCCATGTGGACGGGCGCACGTCTAACCGCGCGTCAGCTTGTGGACGATGGGCGCGGCATGGGCGTTCCGGACGCGTGGGGTAAACGGTTTGGGTTTGATCTCCACGAAGGCGCGTCGCCCCGCGTGATGTAGGGATCCGCCAGGATTAACGCGGCTGATGGAAAAGGGGTGGGGAAGGCGGATGCTCGAGCGCATGGGCACACAGAAAGGACCGAAACGATGAAGATTCAAGTCAACGGCGAGGAGATGAACATTCCAGATAATACCACGGTGAAGGCGCTTCTCGAACTCAAGAAGGTTTCCATGCCTGACATGGTGTCTGTGGAATGGAACGGGACGATCCTCGAACGCCACCTGTTCGAGGTGACCCATCTCAAGGAGGGCGACCGAGTCGAGTTCCTCTATTTCATGGGCGGAGGTTCCCCATGCGTTTAACCGAAGCGCAAATCGAGCGGTATTCACGCCACATCCTACTCCCGGAAGTGGGTGGCAAAGGACAGGAAAGACTTTTGGCCGGGAGAGTCCTGATTATTGGAGCTGGCGGCCTGGGATGCCCGGCGGGACTCTACCTTGCCGCGGCGGGCGTGGGAACTATGGGCATCATGGATGCCGATGTGGTGGACCTGAGCAATCTCCAGCGGCAAGTGGCGCACGCGACGCCGGATATCGGGAAGGCGAAAGTCGAGTCCGCCGCCGAGAAATTCAGGGCCATCAACCCGGATGTGACCGTCCGCACCTACCGCGAGCGCCTGACGGCAGCGAACGCCCTGAGTATTCTGCAAGACTATGACTTCGTGATAGACGGAACGGATAACTTCGCGTCGAAGTTCCTCGTGGCCGACGCGTGCCATTTCGCGGGTAAGCCGTATTCCCATGCGGGTATTCTCCGGTTCGACGGCCAGCTCATGACCGTTCTTCCAAGGAGAACCGCCTGTTATCGTTGTGTTTTCCATGCACCGCCGCCAGCCGGTGCCGTCCCTTCGTGCTCGCAAGCGGGGGTTTTGGGTGTGGTCGCCGGTGTGCTGGGCACACTGCAAGCCGCCGAAGCGCTCAAGTTCCTGCTCGATCAGGGTGACCTTCTGACGAACACGCTGCTCGTCTACGACGCGCTTCGTGCGGACTTCCGAAAGGTGTCGGTCAAACGGAATCCGAAATGTCCGTTGTGCGGCGAGTCGCCGACGATCGCGGAACTAAAGGACGAGGATTCCACGGCTCTGTGCGTCTGCAAACCGGGAGAGAAATGTCCGGCATGACCCTGATCATCGAACGCGAAGTTTATGATGCCATGCTTTTGGCGGCGCGAAGAGCCGCGCCCCTGGAGGCTTGCGGGCTCTGCGGTGGAAAGGATGGGCGTGTAACGCAGTTCTATGAACGGACGAACGTAGATGCCTCGGCGGAACGCTTCCGCATGAAACCGGAGGAGCAATTTGCCGCGATCAAGGACATGCGCGCGAAGGGCTTGAGGATGCTGGCCATCTGGCACAGTCATCCCACCACTCCGGCGCGGATGTCCGCTGAGGATGTGCGACTGGCCTACACGCCGGACGTGGTCTACCTGATTCTTTCTCTCGCCAATCCCGATGCGCCCGACCTTCGCGGCTATGCCCTAGAGAACGGCAGCCCCGTGCCTGTCGCTGTCGAGGTCCACTCCCTGTCAACGGATAACCAACACCGACCACCTTCTCACGAAGGCAAACCGACATGACAAACCCTTGCGTTAAACTCCCGCCCAATCTGGCAGCGGATATTGACGTTTACGAACGCGAGGTAGCCCGGTTCTTGGCCGGCGACATGCCCGCGGCGGTCTTCAAGGCCAAGCGAGTTCCGCGCGGCGTCTACGAACAGCGGAAGGATGGCACCTTCATGGTGCGCGTCCGCGTGGCGGGCGGCGTGTTGAACGCGGCACAGGCGCGGGAACTGGCCGCACTTAGTCACGAGTTTGGCCATGGTGCGCTGCATGTCACGACCCGCCAGGATATGCAGCTTCACGATGTCGCCATCGGAAACACGCCGGCCATCATGCGGCGGCTACTGACCGTGGGGCTGACGAGCCAGGGGGGCGGAGGCAATACGGTCCGAAACGTTACGGCGTGCCCTTATGCCGGCATCTGCCCGTCCGAACGCTTCGATGTGACCCCTTGTGCTCAAGCGGTCACCGAATACCTGATCGGCCTCGTGGGCAGTTACAACCTCCCGCGGAAGTACAAGATTGCCTTCAGCGGCTGCGCTGCGGATTGCGCGTTAGCCCAGGTTGCGGACCTCGGTTTTATCGCAATGGTGCAAGGCGGACAACCCGGCTTTCGGGTGCTGGCCGGCGGAGGCATGGGCGCCCACTCCAGGATCGCCGACACACTTCACGATTGGTCGCCCGCGACCGACATGATCCGAGTCGCCGAGACGGTTCGCCGGCTCTTCGACCGACTTGGAGACCGGAATAACAGGCATCGAGCGCGTCTCCGCTTTGTATTCGACCGCATGGGCATCGAGGGCTTCCGCCGCCAGTACACGGATCTTATGGCGGAAATCATCCGCGAGGGTGTGCCTGCATCCTCCGTTCCTCCACTCCCTGAAAAACCCGCTCCCGCCGAAGCGCTGACGCCTCCAAGGCCCAAGATGTGGGCGGGCATCCGCGTCATCCCGCAACGGCAGGAGGACTATGTGACCGTGCCTTTACACGCGCCGTTGGGCTTTCTGCCGGCAGGCGATCTGGAGCGTATCGGCGAGATCGCGGCGCGTTACAGTGCCGAGGCGGGGGTACGCACGACCCGCTCGCAGAACCTGCTCCTCCGGTCTGTGAAGCAGACGGACCTGCCGACCGTGATTGCGGAGTTGCGCTCTCTCGATACGGATGTCCTGTCTCCTGCGCCGCTTGACCGCTTCGTGGCCTGTGCCGGGGCCTCGACATGCCGACTGGGCATATGCCTGGCGAGGAATGCCGCCACGGCGTGCGCCGATGCGCTGGCGAAAGCCGGCATGGCACGCGAGACGCTGGACGACATGGAATTCTACGTCAACGGCTGCACGAATGCGTGTGGACAGCAGCCGATCGGAATGATCGGATTCTTCGGCGTGGCCCATCGTTCGGGAGAACGCCTGGTGCCGTGTTACGGCATCACTCTTGGGGGACGCTGCGGCACGGATGGCGCGCGTCTCGGCACATTCGTGGGTAAAGTGCCCGCCGCGGCTCTGCCGGCATGCGTGCTCGATATCGCGCGCGATTTCGGAACAGGACGCGCACGCGGCGAGTCGTTTCTTAAGTACTTCGACCGGAGGGGGCAGGCATATTTCAAGGCAATGGTCGATAGACACGCGGCCATCCCTTCCATCGCCGATCATCCGCAGTTCTACCGGGACCTTGGCGCGAAAGAGGATTTCTCGCTCGCCGGGCGCGGAGCAGGTGAATGCGGGGCCGGCGTGTTCGAGGTGATCCAACAAGATCTGGTAGCGGCGAAGAAGGCCGTTGCTCCGTTCGACATCCTGCTTGCTGCCACGCGGGCGCTACTGATCACGCGCGGCGTGGATGCCCAGGATCCCGATACCGTTCTGCGGGAATTCGAGAGGCACTTTATCGAGACCGGTCTGGTTCCGGAAGAGTTCCGCGCGCTGCTTACCCGCGCACGCGGATATGCCCAGGGTTGGCAGGCGGCTCTGGACGGACAGGAAACGGATATCATGCGCTTGAGGGACCGTGTAGAACGGCTCTACTCGACCTTGGACGCCAACCTCGAGTTCCATCCTCCGGAGCGCCTGGCGCAGACTGCGTCGACGGCCGCCGCGCGGTCGGTTCCCGCACGCGAGGAAGTCGCCGTGGAACTCGACCTTCGCGGTGTCGCCTGTCCGATGAACTTCGTCAAGGCCAAGCTGAAGCTGGAGGCGATGAATATCGGCGACACGCTGGCCATCATACTCGACGACGGTGAGCCTATCCGCAACGTCCCGGTGAGTTTCCAGAACGAAGGCCAGGAGGTCGGTGAGTTGGTCAACCTCGGCGACGGGCACTGGCGTGTATGCGTGAGAAAAAAGAAATGAGGTTCATGGCGACGAATGACGTCAACGACAATTCGTATTCCATCGGCGACACCCCCTTATGCAACTCAGGCGCGCCGCTGGAGAAGATGGGGAAGGCATACGGTGGAGAGTGCGTGGTGCCTGACCCCGTGAAGAGCATGCGAGCCGTCATCCAAAAGGCCGAGAGAAACAGGCGGCGCTGGATCCGGCGCGTTACGTCATGCCCTAGCCGTTCAAGAACCCCGCCAATCCGGCTATTCGCGAGAAAACGACGGGACCCGAAATATGGGAAACCCCAGACGGGAAGATGGACGTGCGGACGGCCGGCATCGGCACGGGGTGGAACGGGAACAGAGCCCGGTCATTTCTGGGATAGGCTTCCGTTCCGACGTGCTGGACGTGTCGCGCGTGGACCGCGTGGAGAAGGCGCGTGATAGAGAGACCATGGATGACGCGTATCGTCGGACACGCGAAGAGGGGATTCTCTCGGGCGTCTCCTGCGGGGCTGCCGTGGCCGTTGCCGCCGGACGGGCCAAGACGCCCGAATTTGCGGAAAAGACGATCGTGGTGATCCTGCCGGACGCAGGAAAGCGGTATCGGTCCACGTCGCTGTGTGACAGGTCATAACGAAGACGAAATGAAGCTCATCGTAAACGGCAGACCGCATGAGCAGCAGGGCGCGGGTACGATCCTCGCCCTGCTGCGGGAAATTGGCGCTACGCCCGAACGTGTGGCTGTGATGCGGAACGACGAAGTGATTCCTCGTGTCGCATGGGAGTCTGTAACGCTGAAGGACCATGACCGAATCGAGGTGCTCACGTTCTGCGGTGGTGGCGGATGGCTTGTCATGGATTGGCATGGAGACGAAACAGCATGAGCGATGACGTATGGCGCTTGACGGACCCGCGTTTCAGGTCCCGGCTTCTTGTTGGAAGGGGGAGATATCCGGATGTGGGAACAATGGTCAAGGCAATCGCCGCCTCGGGGGCACAACGGGTAACGATAGCGCGGCGGCGGTTTTATCCGAAACGCGCGAGCGATGACCCCTATGGCCCGCTGTCCCGGAGGACCGATGGCGGGATCGTTCCCGACACGTCGCGCGCGCGAGACGCGGTTCGCACCGCTATGCTTGGAAGGGAGCTGAGAAACAGCCCATTCGTGACGGCCGCCGTCATGACGGCCATTCCGTCAGAAGCGTCGAACGTGCTCGCCTTGGCCGTTCTCCTTTCCCCCGCTGCGGCTCACGTGATCGAACCGATGGTCCAACGTGCGCAAGCGTTGACCCGGCAGCCTCTCGGTCTCCTTCCTACGAGTCCGCACACCGACAGGTGGTTTTGCGCCGCCCGTCCCCGTGGATGAAGCCCTACCCGCCCATATCCTCTTCGCCTTTCGCATCAGTTTGCCCTATATTCCCCTGGCCCTTTCCACACGCGAAGGCCCCGCTTCCGGGATGGCATCGCGAGGATTGAAATTTCCAGGATGAGCGTGTCCAGCCAGACGACGGTAGAAGGCGGCCCCGACCGAACAACGGACGAAGGTGGCCCGTTCGAGTTTGGCGGCACGCGCGGCGTGGAGACCTTCTGCGCCATGCTATACGAGAAGCATCTTGAGCCCGTAGTCAAAAACGGGGACGCGGCGTACCGTTGAGAGGGAACACCCGATGAACAGCGCCTCATCGGAAAGAACACGACACACGACGACAAGAAGAGACGCCTTGTCGAAGCCAGGCTTGATCGCATGACATGCCCATCGCTTTCGAGAGGACGGAGTACGCTCTCTGGTGTCCGCGCGGCGCTGGCTGAGAGAGTGCGACTCGTCCAGCGGAGCGAGAAAGACCTGTTGCTACGTGATCTGCTCCGGCTTGCCATAAACGCGCGCCGTCTCACGGATGATGCTGCTGGCGCCTCGTACATCAACATCGAAGGAACGGTCCCGCGACTTTCTGGGGCCGGACGGTATCCGGATCATGGCCCCGCGGTGTCTATCCCTTTCGCGGTGAGGGGAGGCATCAAGAAGAACCACATGCCCGCAAGGGTGCGCGCCGGCACGCGCACCCGTACGGGGATCCCGGCTGTCACCGCCGCCGACAATCCCGAACAGGCTGCGGGTGATCTGCTCGACGACTTTTGCAGCGCCCATGAGCACGTAACGTCATGACCGAACTACCTCCACCAACGCCACCGTCATCGTGCCGTCCTTGCAGGCCCGCTCGAAGGACGCTCCCTGTCGCCTTGCTCGTCGAAGGCCGTAGGTGTCTGGTCATTGGCGGTGGAACCGTGGCGGGGCGCAGGGCCGAGGCGCTTCTCGATGCCGGCGCCGACGTCGTCCTTGTGGCGCCGGACATCGGCGAACACGTGAAGAGGTTGCAGCATAAGCCGGGAATGACCGTCGTTCGGAGGGAATACGTTCCCGACGATCTCGACAACAACCTGTTCCTTGTCGTGGTCGCCACCGACAAACCGGACGTGAACCGACGGATTCTCGACTCCTGCCGCTCCCGGGGCATGTTATGTGCTTGTTCGGATCGCGGCTGGGAGAACGGTGACATGATCTTCCCCGCGAGTTTCAAACACGGTGACTTGACGGTCAGCGTTTCCACCGGCGGCGCCTCCTGCCGCCGTTCGCGATGGATCAGGGATAGTCTCGCCCGGCATGCCGGGGCATGGAGACAGGCCGATGTGTTGGTGGTAGGAACCGACCATCGCTTGACCGATCTTGCATGCAGGGAACGCCTACACCTATCCGGCGACGCGCTGGTGAACACCGGGGAAGAAGTGCGGCAGATCCTGGGTGTCCATGAATTCATGTTGCTCAGCACGTGCAATCGGCTCGAACTCGTGGGGGTGGCCACGTGCACCCCTGCCCTGTTGGGGCTTGTCACCAAAATTCTTGGGATGAATCATCTGAAGGACCGCGTGTATAGGCTCCGTGGATTTGATGCCTTTCGTCATCTCGCCTTCGTGACGGCCGGCCTGTTATCGCAGACACCCCGCGAAACGCACATCCGCGCGCAAGTCAAGGATGCGCTGGAGTTGAGCCGTCGGAATGGCTGGTCCGCGGGAATCCTCCACGACTGGGTGGGTCGAGCCTTACGCATCGGCTCTGCGATCCGCCGCGAGACAAACGGCCTTGTGACCCAAACGGAAATTGAAACCCGCTGTGTGGCGTTCCTGGAAGAGGCTATGGGCGACCTGCGAGATCGGCGCATTCTCGTCGTCGGATCGGGAAACGTCGGCCGAAACGTCGTGGCGAACCTGTTGACCCGTGGGGCTTCGGTTTCGTGGTGCTACCACGCGCAGGTTCCGGATACTGTCCCTTGGTATGGCGCCCGCGTCCCCCTGTGGCCCATGACGCATCTCCGGGAGGGACTCCGTGGGCAGCAGGCCATTGTCTGCGCCGTCTCCGCGGCGCACCCGGTTTTAACGGCGGAACACGCCTCCGGGCTTGTTCCCGGCCACCCGGTCATGGTTCTCGATCTCGGGGTTCCCCGCAACGTGGCTGCCGAGTTTTCCGCTGGCCGGGATAACGTCCGTGTGGTGAACCTAGATGATCTCGAGCAATGGGATCGGCCTCATGCCGGCAGACTGCAGGAGGCGCTTGCGGTGGGCAACCGTGTCGTCAACGCGCATGCCGAGGACTATGAACGCGTCGTGCTGGGAATTCACATTGGCGACTCGAAGTAGTCGGCTGGCTCTTCTCCAGGCAGAGGAAGCGGTGAGGACGCTGTGTCGCGTCCTGCCGTCCGCCCGGTTCACGCTGCTGCCGTGTTCCACCCCTGGGGACCGCGATAAGACGACCGACCTGCGAGAAAGCGAAGCCGATTTCTTCACCCGCGACCTCCATGTGGCGGTCCTGAGCGGTTTGGCGGACTGCGCCGCGCACAGCGCCAAAGATCTGGAAGACAACCTGCCGCCCGGTGTGGACTGGTTCTGGCTTCCGGATCCAGCCGATCCGCGCGATGTCCTCGTTTTACGGTGTGGTGAAACCCTCGACCGTATACGAGAGGGCGGTGTCGTGGGGGTCAGCAGCACCCGGCGCGCGGAGTACTGTCGGCGGCGGTTTCCCGGCATGAGAATGCGCAGCGTGCGAGGAACGATCGAGGAGCGCCTGGCCCAGTTGGACAGCGGACAATATGACATGCTGATCATGGCGGGTGCCGCGCTGCAACGGTTGGGATGTGCGGATCGGATTCATCTCTGGATTCCGTTGTCGGAATTGACCCCTCCGGACGGACAGGGCTTTCTCGCCGTGACTTTCCGGTCCGGCGACAAACGCTTTTTGAGGATACGCAGCGTTTTCGTGAAGCCGGTTGTGTTTGCCGGCGCCGGCAGTGGATCGGCAGAAACCTGCACATGGGGCGCTCTGCGCGCCCTGGACCGTTGCGACGTCTGTGTTCACGACAGCCTTCTCGACGCCACGTTGCTGAATCGCCTTCCGCAGACGGCGCGGGTTGTCAATAGCGGAAAACGATGCGGTGCGCATTCGACAACGCAGGAAGAGATCAACACGCTGCTGGCAACGGAGGCCCGCCGCGGTCGCCGTGTGGTGCGGCTCAAAGGCGGCGATCCGGGCTTGTTCGGGAGAATAGCCGACGAGATTGAGGCTCTCGATGCCTTGCATCTTCCCTATCGCGTGATTCCCGGCGTCAGCAGCCTACAGGCGGCCACGACCGGAACGGGCATGTTGCTCACGCGCCGCGGCGTATCCCGCGGATTTGTTGCCATGACCCCGCGGGAAGACGGCGGAGGCATCGCGTCCGTGCGGGCCACGGCCCGCGCCTCGCTGCCAATGGCCTTTTTCATGAGCGGCGGCGTGCTGCCCGCGATCGTGGACCAACTCCGAGCCGATGGACTGCCCGCCACCACTCCCGTTGCCGTTGTCTTCGCCGCCGGCGCCGATGACGAAACGATCCTTCGTGGTGATCTGTCGTCGATCGTTGCCCAACTCGCTGCCTCCCCCTATTCGCCTTTCATCAACCCCCTCCCGTCTGCTTCCCTTCCTCCCGTCCTTGTCTTGATCGGCGCTCCGGCCGCTCGGGCATACCATCCGGAATGGAGTGCGCTGGCAGGTCGACGTGTGCTGCTGCTTGGCAGTGAAACGTTTGCGGACCATAGCGTGGACGTGGTGCGGGATGTCGGCGGCCGCCCCGTGCGCCTGCCGCTCATCCGGCTGGTTCCCGATCCGGCATGTCTTCCCGTACTCCAGACCATCCGCCAGTTCGCTTGCCTCGTGGTCACTTCGCCCTCGGCTACACGCATCCTGCTGCACCTGATGCGCGAGGCCGGCATCGACGTCCGCGAACTCCCCCCGATCGCAGTGGCCGGCCCCGGCACGGCCAAAGAGTTCCTCCACCGCGGGATCGTGCCGGATCTGACGCCTGGCAGAGACTTTGGGACCAACGGGGTCCTAGAAGCGGTCTGCCGCTCCATCCCCGCTGGCGCTCACATCCTGAGGGTCCGCTCGGAGGCGGCCGGAAACGGACTCGCCAACGCCCTGACCTCGGCCGGTTATCGAGTCACGGACTGCATCCTGTACCGCAACGAAATCCTGCGGCCCACACGCCTTCCGCCTTTCGATGTGGCCTTTTTTGCCAGCGCGTTGGCGGTCGAAGCGTTTCTTTCGGCCCACTCTGCGCACGCGCTGACCGGAAAAACAGTCGTGGCGATGGGGCAGCCCACGGTGGACGCGTTGGAACAGCGCGGCGTGCACGGCGCGCTGAAGCCGCCGGTTGCTACCGTAGAGGCCGCGCTCGAAACTCTCGCGTCTGCCATGGTGCAAAACGAGTTGGAGAACCTCTCATGACCGGATATCCCGATGTCCGTCTGCGGCGGTTGCGGTTGACGGCGTCACGCCGCCGTCTGTTCGATGAGCCCCTGCCGGGACCAGAGAAATTCATCTGGCCGGTGTTTGTCCGTTCCGGACAGAACATCCAAGAACCCATCTCGGCCATGCCCGGCCAATTCCGCTATGGCGTGGAGGCGTTGCTGCGTGCTCTGGAGAAGCCGGTGCGCGACGGCATCGGCGGCATTTTGGTGTTCGGGCTGGGCCGCCCCGGCCGCAAGGACAACCGCGGGTCTGAGGCCTGGAACGCCGCTGGACCGGTGCAGACGGCCGTCAAGGCCGTAAAGAAAGCCTATCCGGAACTCGTCGTTTTTACGGACGTATGCCTCTGCGCCTACACACGCCATGGCCATTGCGGCCCGTTGCGTGCGGATGGGCAGGTGGACAACGATGCCGCCTGTGCCTACCTGGCCCACATCGCCGTATCCCATGCGGAGGCCGGCGCGGATGGAGTCGCGCCAAGCGCCATGATGGACGGACAAGTTGCGGCCATTCGGTGCGCCTTGGCTAAGGCCGGTCATGCGGATACGCTTGTGATGAGCTATTCCACGAAGTTCGCCTCGGCTCTGTACGATCCCTTCCGCGACGCCGAACAATCCGCGCCCCAGAAGGGCGACCGGAAAAGCTACCAAGTTTCCTATCGCGACTTAAACCAGGCGTTGCGCGAATCCGCATGGGATGAAGCGGAAGGGGCTGACATCCTGATGGTCAAACCGGCGCTCTGGTATCTCGATGTGATCGCACGTCTTCGCCACGCCACGCGCCTGCCCATCGCCGCCTACAACGTGAGTGGCGAATACGCGATGATGATGGCCGCTGCCGACCGCGGGGTGGGAGACCTGAAGGCAATGGTCCGCGAATCGATCTGCGCGATCCGCCGAGCCGGGGCCGACCTCATCATTTCCTATTGGGCCAACAGGTATGAGGAGGTAGTCCGTGAATGACGTATCGTCTATGCTTTTTCAACGAGCGTGTCGCGTGATTCCTGGCGGCGTGAACAGCCCCGTACGGGCCTTTGGCGCGGTTGGCGGCTCGCCGGTGTTCGTCCGACGCGGCGAGGGATCCCGCATCTACACGGCCGATGGGCGCGAACTCATGGATTTCTGTGGATCGTGGGGGGCGCTGATCTTGGGGCACGCCCACCCCGCCGTGGTCGAGGCCATTCATCGGGCTGTGAGGGATGGCACATCCTTTGGCGCGTGCACGGAGCGCGAGGTCGAACTGGCAGAACGGCTGTGCGCAACGATTCCGTATGTGGAGCGCGTGCGCCTCGTGAATTCCGGCACCGAGGCGTGCATGACCGCCGTGCGGCTAGCGCGCGGCTACACGGGGCGGAACAAGATTCTCACGTTCGACGGAGGCTATCACGGACACGCCGATCCGTTTCTTGTTTCGGCCGGTAGCGGACTCCTAACCAGCGGTATTGCTTCCTCGGCGGGAGTTCCGGAAGGTGCCACGGCGGATACACTGGTGGTTCCCTACAACGACATGGCCGCGGTGGATGCGATAATGGCAGACCATGGGCGAGACGTTGCGGCCATCATGGTGGAGCCCCTGGCCGGCAATATGGGGCTCGTGCTGCCCGAAGCCGGTTTTCTGGAAGGGTTGAGACGCGTGGCAGACAGCACAGGCGCGCTGCTGATCTTTGACGAGGTCATCACCGGTTTTCGTTTGGGGCCAACGACCTATGGAGCGCTTCGCGGAATCACGCCCGATCTGACGTGTCTTGGCAAGATCATCGGCGGTGGGATGCCCATAGGGGCGGTTGGTGGACGAGCCGAGATCATGGAATGCCTCGCGCCTCTGGGTCCGGTGTACCAAGCCGGTACCCTGAGCGGGAACCCCATCGCGGTTGCCGCTGGACTCAGCACACTCCGGACAGTGATCGAGACGAACCCTTATCCGGCGGTAGAAGGCCTGGGCAAGTCATTGGAGGAAGGGATCGCGCGGCATGCGATGTCACGCAACGTGCCGTTGCGCTGCGTCCGGTTGGGTGGCATGTTCACGATCTTTTTTAGTACGCAACCTGTCCGCCATCGAGCCGAGGCGAAACGCTGCGACACGCGCGCATACGCTTGTTTTTTCCACGAGATGCTGGAGAGGGGATTTTACCTTCCTCCTTCTCAGTTTGAGGTATGCTTCATTTCCGCTGCGCATACGGAGGAGGACATACAACGCTTCGTGCGGGCCGTGGAAGAGGCGACATGTCACGACGCACACAAGGGGGAGACGAGGCGAAACGACTGTTTATAGATGATGCAGCCGCGGCCTTCATGACCCCGGATGGCGCGTCACGAAGAAAAGCCCTATGCCAAGCGAAGAGACAGATTGGTCCCTTGTGGATCAGGTCCAGGCGGAGGAGGACGGAGCGTTTGACGCGATCATGGCCCGCTACAAGAGACCTATCCTGAACTTCGTGTTTCGCATGATCGGCGATGCAACGGAGGCGCAGGATGTCGCTCAGGACGTCTTTGTGCGTGCCTATCGCCACATACTCAACCGACAGGTCACCAGACGACGGGCCTTTTCCACGTGGCTGTTCCAGATCGCCCGTCATGCCGCGTGTGACTACCTGCGCCGCCGGAAACGGCGCCCGGCCTACCCCCTCCCGCTCGATGCCGAGACCGATAAACCCAAGACCGTTCCCAGCGACGGGCATACGGCGGTCGAAGAGGTCATTGCCCGCGAAATCGAAGAACAGATCAGCGCGGCGGTGGCCCTTCTTCCCGCGGGCCAACGCACCGCGATCATCCTCTCGGAATACGAAAGCCTTTCGTACGCCGACATTGCGGCTATCATGAAGTGCTCCGAAAAGTCGGTTGAAACGCGTCTGTACCGCGCGCGCCAATTTCTCCGAAAACGACTGGCACACCTCATCGAGTGATCCTCATGCACACGCGTGACATATCCGTCTATCAGCATCCGCACAGATTCCATTACACCGGCAATGCCATGGAGAAGCACACCATGCGGGTCGTGTTGCTGACCGTCTCCATGATGATCGTGGAGATTATCACCGGGTACGCCTTCAACTCGATGGCCTTGCTCGCTGACGGCTGGCACATGAGCACCCACGCCGCGGCTCTGGGCATCTCCTGGTTGGCTTTCGTACTTGCACGCCGCTATGCGGTGGATCGCCGTTTCGCTTTCGGCACCTGGAAGATCGAAGTCCTGGGCGGCTTCGTGAACGCCATTCTGCTGGGTTTGGTCGGGTTGGCGATAGTGGTCGTTTCTCTTCGGCGCCTGTTCCAGCCCGTTACCATCCGGTTCGACCAAGCCATCCTCGTGGCGGTTATCGGCCTCATGGTAAACGTGGTCAGTATCTTCCTCCTGCGGTCCCAATCGTCCGCGCACAACCACTATCACGAACCCGCCGATCATGCCCATCCTGACCGGCCCGATGCCAATCTGAACTTGCGAGCTGCCTATCTTCATGTGGTTGCCGACGCCATGACCTCCGTGTTGGCAATCGTCGCGTTGCTGGGCGGTAAGTACTTGCACTGGAACTGGCTGGATCCCTTGATCGGCATCCTGGGAGCCATCATGATCCTGCGGTGGACTCACTCCCTTCTTCTGGACACCGGCAGCATCTTGCTGGATCGCGAAGAAACCGGTGATCGAGACCATGCCATCCGCGCGGTTATCGAAGCCGACGGAGACGCCTGTGTCAGCGACCTGCACGTCTGGCGGGTCGGCCAGGACAAGTACGCCTGCATTATCGCTCTGGTGGCAGCCAACCCGCGGCCGATTCAGCACGACAAGCGTCTCCTCGCGGCTTTGGACGGCCTGGTTCATGTCACGGTCGAGGTGACCCCCTGCCCGGCTCGCGACACGACCTGACCGCACCGATTTCCCGGATTGACGGATGATCGTTACCGCCCCACGCACGAGCGGTATATCACAACACGCTGCACGCCAACAAGATACGTGCGACCGCATTTTCCGCGAGGGTTTTTGGCTTCCGTGACGTTATACCCAGTAGAAGGCATAGGAGGATGACACAGTGTTCGGGAGACGATCCAAGATAGGGCAGGACGGCGGGAATGCACGTGACGAACGCCTGCGTGCGCTTCTCCACGAGTGGAAAGGGGTTGAGCCGCAACCCGATTTCGAAGCGGCCGTATGGCGACGCATTCGTGCCTCCACGGTTGAAACACGCGGCACCTTGCGTGCCGTATTCCTTCGCGAATGGAGTCTTTCCCATCCGGTGTGGTCAACCGCCCTGGCGGCGGCAGTGGCCATTGCGGTCGGCGGCCTGGCTGGTGTCTCAACGTCAACAGCCGCCTCGCGGCACTATGCCTTCACACCGTTTCTCCACTCACACACGCTGACCGGTTCCTATCTTGCCTTGGCAACAGGAGAGATCCGATGAAGGGACCAGGGGCCGTTTCGGCGCTCGCTGCTGCGGCGGCGGGTGTGCTCGCGTTTGTGCTTGCCCAGCACATGGCCACCTGCTGGGCGGCTGGGTCGGGACTTGATCGCCTGCAGGACGTCTCGTTCCTGCGCGCGGAACTGGCACTCACCGATCCCCAAGTCGAACAGATCACGATTCTTCACGCCGCTCTGGCGGCACGACTACGAGATTGTTGCGCGCAGCGTGGGGAAGCCTGTGCGCGCCTGGGCCAGGCGCTGGCCGACGAGACAAACAGCGTCGCGCGGGCGAACGCTGCCTTGTCGGATCTGTGCCGCGCCTACGAAGAAACCGAGCGTGCCACTCTGGAGCATATCCGCCAGGTGCGCACCGTGCTGAACGCAAAACAGAGAAAGCGGTTCGACCGGATGTTGATGGAGTGTCTGTGTCGGAACTGTCCGGCATGCGACGCGCCGGGAAGGCGCGATAGGACAGGGTTGCCCTGCTGTCGTTCGGGGTGTGGGACAAACGGGCATACCCATGCCCTGTCCGGCTGTCGCTGACGGCTATGAACAAAAGGAGGAGCTATGGAAAATACGTGACAGGCGCAACGTATTGGTGGCACGTGTTGGAAACAAAAACAAAAAGGAGCACACGGCGATGAAGACAATCGCAATAGGATTAGGAATTCTGATCGGAACGGCGATGACGTCATGGACGTACGGCCAATGTGGAAGGTGCCCGGAAGATACGACGGCCGCTACGAAAGGAGCCAAGGAAAAGGCTGAGAACAGCACGGATGTTATCGTGCAGGCCATGTGTCCGATCCACGGCAGGACCATTGATAAAGCCATGTACGTCGACTTCGATGGCAAACGCATCGATGCGTGCGGCAAGGAGTGCGTGGAAAGAGTCGCGGAAAATCCGGCGGAGTACGTCAAAAAGCTCGAAGCCCAGGGCGTAACGCTGGCGAAGGTTCAAACGACCTGCCCGGTGATGGGTGGAACAATCGACCGTCGATTCTTCGTGGACCATAAGGGGAAGCGCCTCTACCTGTGTTGCGCGGGGTGTGTCGCCGTGGCAAAGGAGAATCCGGAAAAGTATATCAAGAAGGCGGAAAGCGGCGGTGTTGCCCTCGATCCGGCCGGTCAAGGCGCGGAATGTAGCAAGGAGAAAAAATCCCACGGTGGACATAAGGAGTGTCGGCACTAAAGCGAGTCGGCTCGGACACGTGCGTCGGACGAAAGCCCTCGCTAAGACGCCGCAAGCAAGGTCTTTGGGCAGGGCTCGTGGGCGTCCTGACGACAACTTCTGCATGCCATGAGGGGATTCATGCTGAGGCGAGAAAGCCGAGCGGCCCTCGTGCGGGTGCCGGTCGCCCTGGCTGTCGGTATCGGACTCGCACTTTCCAGCGGGTGCGCGTCGCCGGGCGAGAAGAGTGTTATCAATCGGTACGTACAGGCGGAAACGAACCGATTCGAGATACCGGACGCTAACACGCGGGAACCGAAGGATCCGCCTCGCCTCGACGGAAACGCGACGATTGGCGACTACGTGCGTTACGCTTTCCGCCACAATCCGGGACTGACAGCCGCGTTCCGGCGCTGGAAAGCGGCCATCGAACGGATTCCCCAAGCGCGATCCCTGGACGATCCGACGCTGACGTACGAGTCTTCCCTGAATCGGAAGGACGTCTCGCATCGTTTCGCCGTGTCGCAGATGATTCCGGCAATCGGGAAGCTCGGCCTTCGCGAACGCAAGGCGCTGGCCGAGGCCGAAGCCGCCTTCCACGATTTCGAGGCCGCGCGGCTGATGCTTTTCGGCGAAATCATGACCGCCCTCCACGAATACGATTTTCTCCGCAGGGCCACACGTGTCACGGAGGAGAACATTAAATTGCTTGCCGACTTAGAAGGCGTTGTCCAGGCCATGTACAAGACCGGATCAGCGGGATTCGCGGACGTGGTCAAAGTCCAGGTGGAGGTAGATCGCCTGAAGAACGAACGGGCAACGTTGGGCGATGAGCGATCCGCGCGGTCCGCGAAGCTGGCCTCGTTGCTTCATCTTCCTGTTGATGGCCCACTGCCCTGGCCCGTCATGACACCGTCGGCCCAGAACCTGGTGGCAGAGGAAGAGTTGATGGGGATTCTCAGGGAGCTCAACCCGGAGTTGAAGTCCCTCGACGCCCGGATTGAGCGGGAACGCGCGGCCGTGCGACTGGCAAGGAGAGGCCGTTACCCGAACTTCATGGTCGGCGCAGGTCTGATGGTGATGCCCGGCATGGAAGGCGGCTCGGATGAGACGGAGGCGAGACTCATGGTCGGCATCACTGTGCCGTTCCGGCAGAACACGTACTCCGCCGCCATACGCGAAGCGGAGGCCATGTTGGAGGCGGCCGTTGCGGAGCGGGACAACACGGAGAACAGGCTTAAAGCGGAACTGAGACGAGCGATCGTCAAAACAAAGGATGCGGAGCGAAGACTCCGGCTGTTCGGCGAGTCGTTGATTCCAAAGGCCAAACAGGCATACGCGGTCGCTCGGCAGGAATTTTCGGGAGGCAAGGCCGATTTTATGACGCTGATCGATGCGCAACGTACTCTCCTGGAATTCCAGCTCATGTACGAACGTGCGGTGGCGGACCGGGAAATCGCCCTGGCGGAAATCGGCTGTTGCATCGGCCGGTACGGCCTTCCGCTCACTGCCGAGCGAAGCGGGAAAAACAAACAGGCAGACGTGCCGTGAAAGCGACGACGGCTCTGTTGTAGAGAAGAAAGGACATCCTATGGGCGACACGACGGCGGCGAAGGACCCCTGGATGCGCGCCACTGTGCGGTTTGTTGCAGTGGGGCTTGTGGGGTTTGGTGCGGGTTTTGTCCTGAGAGGGTGTTTCGCCCCTGACCCAACGTCCGGGGAGACCGGAGGATCAACGGCGGCAGAGCGGCAGGTGGAGGTGTGGACGTGCTCCATGCACCCGCAGATTCGGCAACCCAAACCCGGCAAGTGCCCCCTCTGCGCCATGGACCTCATCCCTTCCGGCGGCGGAGGAGCGGAGAAAACAGGGCCGTCGGAACTGATCATGAGTCCATCGGCCTGTAAACTCGCCGATATACGCCTCGCGCCCGTCGAACGACGCTTTGTCGAGGTTCCCGTGCGGATGGTCGGCAAGGTGCAGGTCGACGAAACCCGCGTGGCCTATGTCACCTCTAGGGTGCCGGGGCGGATCGAACGCCTCTACGTCAACTTCGTGGGGGTTCGCGTACACAAGGGCGATCCCTTGGCCGACTTGTACAGTCCCGAGCTTATTTCCGCGCAGCAAGAGTTGATCCAGACAGCCGTGTCCGCACGAACTCTCGAATCCAGCGGCGCGGCGGTGGGTTTGGCTTCCGCCCGCGCGCTGTTGGAATCAGCGCGGGAGAAGCTGCGCCTCTGGCAGCTGACGCCTGCGCAAATTGCGGACATCGAGCGCAGCGGCAAGCCCCGCGATCATCTGACCTTCTATTCACCCCTTGACGGCGTGGTCGTCGAGCGGATGAACACGTTCGAGGGCCTGTACGTCGAAACCGGAATGAAACTGTTTACGGTGGCCGACCTCCGTCGCGTTTGGATCAAATTGGACGCGTACGAATCCGATCTGGTGTGGTTGCGGTACGGACAGCCGGTCCTGTTTCAGGTGGAAGCCTATCCAGGGGAGACGTTCCACGGGACGATCGCGTTCATAGACCCGGTGCTCGATCCCATGACCCGAACGGTCAAAGTCCGCGTCAATGCCGAAAACCGCGACGGCCGACTCAAGCCAGAGATGTTTGTCCATGCCGTCGTTCGGGTGAAAAGCACGGAAGAGGGACATGTGATTCAACCGAACCTCGCAGGGAAAAGGATCTGTCCGAAGCATCCGGAGATCGTCAAAGATGCATCCGGAACGTGCGAAATCTGCGGCCTATCCCTGGTTCGGACCGAGGAACTGGGGTACGCACGCCAGACGCCCAGCCGAGAAGAAGCCCCACTGGTCATCCCTGCGTCCGCGCCGCTGCTTACCGGCGAACGGGCTGTTGTCTACGTGGCCGTCTCGGGCAAGGAGGGCGCCTTTGAAGGTCGTGAGATTGTCCTCGGGCCGAAAGCCGGCGACTCGTATCTAGTGCGATCGGGCCTGAAGGAGGGGGATGTGGTGGTCGCACGCGGCAGCTTCAAAATAGACAGCTCGTTACAGATTCAAGGCCGCATCAGCATGATGCAGCCGGTGTCGGGCGCAGCGCCGGTTTGCCATGGGCACGAAGCACAGCCGGCAGTGGCCGGAGGCGCGACGTCGCAGCCGGCAGATCGGACCGTCCCCGTTGTGTTCCAGAAACAGCTTGGGGCTGTGATGGATGCCTACTTCCGCCTCTGCGATGCGCTGGCATCCGACCGACAGGAAGCGTCCAAGGCTGCGGCAACGGCGGTGCGGGGGGCACTGGATGCCGTCGATATGTCCCTTCTCGCGGGCACGATGCATCAGGCCTGGATGACGTTCCTCCCCGCATTGCGCCGCGACGTGGACGATGTGAAAGCCGGCAAAGATCTTGCGGCCATGCGCGCGGCTTTGGCCTCGCTATCCGGCGAACTGGGAGCCGCCTTGACCCTGTTCGGCGTCGAATCCGGTGAGACAGTTTACGAATTGCGATGCCCTATGGCGTTCGATGGTAAAGGCGCGATGTGGCTCCAAAAGGACGAGGCCCCGCGCAACCCGTATTTCGGGGCCACCATGCTGCAATGTGGAAACGTGGTGAGGACCTTTGGGAAGGACACGACCGCCAAGAAAGAGGAACCTGTCCATGAGTAACGGAGAGGTTTCACCATCTCCTCGCGAGCCCTCAACTCCGTCCCTGGTGGACAAGGTGATCCGCTTCTGTTTGGAGCAGAAACTCGTCGTGGCGTTGCTGGTGCTCTGTATCGTGCTCTGGGGCGTCATCGTGGCTCCCTTCGACTGGGAGATCAAGGGGTTGATTCGTAAACCCGTGCCGGTGGATGCGATCCCGGACATCGGCGAAAACCAGCAGATTGTCCTGACGGAGTGGATGGGGCGTTCGCCCCAAGACGTGGATGATCAGATTACGTACCCGCTCACCGTTTCACTGCTCGGCATTCCCGGTGTCACGACGGTGCGCGGCTACTCCATGTTCGGCTTCTCGATGGTCTACATCATCTTCGAGGAAAAGGTGCCGTTCGAGACGGCCCAGAACCGCGTCATAGCGCGCTTGAATGGCCTTCCGGAAGGCACATTGCCCGAGGGGGTGAAGCCGAGACTAGGACCCTACGCCACGGCGCTCGGGCAGATTTTTTGGTACACGCTGGAAGGCCGTGATCCCGACGGCAAACCGGTGGGCGGGTGGGACCTGGACGAATTGCGTTCTATCCAGGACTGGACGATCCGCTACCACCTGCAGGCAGCAGAAGGCGTCGCCGAAGTTGCTTCTGTGGGCGGATTCGTCCGCGAGTATCAGGTGGATGTTGACCCAGACGCCATGCGCGCACACAACGTCTCCCTGGCAGAGGTCGCCCGCGCCGTGCGTACGTCGAACCTGGACGTGGGCGCCCGGCAGATTGAACGGAACGGTGTGGAGTATCTCATTCGGGCCAGAGGATTCATCCGCAATCTCTCCGACATCGAAAACACGGTCGTCAAGGTCAACCACAACGTCCCGATCTCCGTCCGCAACGTGGCCCGAGTGGCGCTCGGTCCCGCCTTCCGAGACGGCGCGCTGGACAAAGAAGGCGCCGAAGCCGTCGGCGCCGTCGTTGTGGCGCGGTACGGATCGAACCCTCTGGATGTCATCAGGAACGTCAAGGCGAAGATCGCGGAAATTGCGTCCACGTTGCCCGTCAGGGTCGTGGCGAACTACCGGGTGGCGACGAAGGACACGATCGCGGCGTTCGCGCGGGAACGCGGGTTTGACGCGTTCCAAGGCTCCGACCTCAACCAGGATGCCTGGAAAAAGTGGCTGTCTGCCACCCCCCGGTCGCAGTGGCCCGAGTGGGTGACCCTGAGCCAAGTCACGATCGTGCCGTTCTATGATCGGACGGGGTTGATTTACGAAACGCTGGGAACGCTCAAGGCCGCGCTGTACGAGCAGATTCTGATCACCCTGATCGTGGTCATCATCATGACGGCGCAGATCAAACTGTCCCTCCTAATGGGTATCGTCATGCCGCTTTCCGTGAGCTTTTCTTTCCTTGCTATGAAGCTGTTTGGCGTGGAGGCGAACCTCGTGTCGCTCTCCGGCATCGCCATCGCTATCGGCACAAGCGTGGATATGGGCATCATCATGTGCCAGAACATCCTCCAGCATGTGGAGACCGCTTCTCCCGACGACAACCGATTGGAGGTCGTCTATCGCGCCGCCCGCGAGGTGGGCAGCGCGATTCTCACCGCGATTTCCACCACGGTGATCGGGTTTTTGCCCGTGTTCGCCATGACGGGCGCAGAAGGCAAGCTCTTCCGACCGCTGGCGTTCACCAAAACCTTTTGCCTGATTGGTTCCGTCATCGCGGCCCTTACCGTGGTGCCGGCCGTGGCGCATCTCGTGCTCGCCCGGCGGCCGCTCGCGGTCAGAGGCAAGCGGCGATGGCGCGTGGGCCTGATCCTGGTCGGCGTGGGGCTCACGGCGTTGCTTGGCCAGTGGCGCGCTGCGCTCCTGTTGGCGGCGTGGGGAGGATACGTCGCGGTGTCGGAGCGCCTGCCCGAACGCGTTAGGAAGATGGCTCCCGCCGCTGCCAACGTTGCGGCTGTGATTCTGGTCAGCATCCTCCTGACCAAGCACTGGTTGCCGCTCGGTCCGCAACACGGCCTGTGGCGTAATTTTCTGTTCGTGAGTGCGGTAATCGGCGGACTTCAGGGGTCGTACTACCTTATCGAACGTCACTATGTGCGGATGCTGCGCTGGTTTCTTGCGCATAAAGCGGTGTTCCTGGCGTTGCCCGCGGCGATCGTTTTCGTCGGTTACACAGCCTGGCTCGGGTTCGATCGGGTCTTCGGCTTCTTCCCGACGGGTCTCGGGAAAGTCTGGCCAACCGCAGAGCGCGCCGTGCGGCAAAGCCGGCTGTGGTCGCTAGCGGCACACGCGCTGCCAGGGTTCGGCAGAGAGTTCATGCCGCCACTCGACGAGGGATCGTTCCTCTATATGCCAACGACCATGCCGCATGCCTCCATCGGCGAAGCCATGGACATCCTGGCGAAGCAGGACATGGCCATACGCGCCATCCCCGAGGTGGACACCGTTGTGGGAAAGATCGGACGCGTCGCGTCCGCTCTCGATCCCGCGCCGGTGAACATGGTCGAGACGGTGATTACCTACAAGCCGGAATACGCCACAGACAAGGACGGGCGGCTGGTTTTGTACCGTTACGACAAGCGGAACAAAGACTTTGTCCGTGACGCGTCGGGGAATCTGATTCCCGATCAGCGTGGCCGACCCTTCCGCCAATGGCGAAAGCATATCCGTACAGCCAACGACATCTGGAAAGAAATCGTCCAAGCGGCCGACGTTCCCGGGAGCACCATGGCCCCTCGCCTCCAACCCATCGCCACACGGATCGTCATGCTCCAAACCGGCATGCGGGCACCCATGGGCGTCAAAGTCAAGGGTCCGGATCTCGAGACCATCGAACGCGTGGGCATCCAGATCGAGCGGTTCCTGAAGGACGTCCCCAGCGTGGAACCCTCTTCGGTCATCGCCGACCGCATTGTGGGCAAACCCTACCTGGAAATCGATCTCGACCGGCAGGCCATTGCCCGATACGGAATGACAATCGAGGAGGTGCAGATGGCGATCGAGGTGGCGGTGGGCGGCGTGAAGCTGACAACAACCGTGGAAGGCCGGGAACGGTATCCGGTACGGGTGCGTTATCTGCGGGAACGGCGCGACAGTATCGAAGCGCTGGGAACCATCCTCATCCCGGCTAAGGGTGGGGCGCAGATTCCGCTCTCGCAACTCGCGGACATCCGATACGTGCGGGGACCGGAAGCGGTAAAGAGCGAAGACGGTTTCCTGGTGAGCTATGTGCTTTTCGACAAAAAACCAGGCTTTGCCGAAGTGGACGTGGTTGAAGCGTGTCAGGCCTACTTGACCATCAAGCAGAACACAGGCGAACTGCAACTGCCTCCCGGTGTGTCGTACCGCTTTTCCGGCAGCTACGAGAACCAACTGCGCGCCCAACGGACACTGGCGATCGTTATACCGCTGACGCTATTCGTCATCTTTATGATTATCTATTTCCAGTTCCGCTCGGTTGTGACGACGGTGCTGATTTTCAGCACGCTGTTCGTTTGCTGGGGTTCCGGGTTTGTGCTTATCTGGCTGTACGGTCAGTCGTGGTTTCTGGACTTCGTGATCTTTGGGGTGTCCCTGCGCGATCTGTTCCAGGTTCATGCCGTCAACCTGAGTATTGCCGTCTGGGTGGGGTTTTTGGCTCTGTTCGGCATCGCATCGGATGACGCCGTGGTCATGTGCACGTATCTGAAGCAGCGGTTCGGAGAGGTCAAGCCCCGCACCCGCGAAGAGATCCGCGCGGTCACGGTCTATGCGGGCGAGCGGCGCATACGCGCTTGCCTCATGACCACAGCGACGACGGTCCTAGCCCTGCTCCCGGTCATCACCTCCCGCGGCCGAGGATCCGACATCATGGTGCCGATGGCCCTCGCCTCATTTGGCGGCATGCTGCTGGAAGTCGTGACCCTATTCCTCGCGCCGGTGCTGTACTGTTGGGTTCAGGAGCGAGGGCGAACAAGCGCCAACCCAAACGTCTTGGCCCCCTATCAGCGCGAGACGAACGCCTCGACCCTAGGATGAGGGTGTCGTGCGCCGCGACGAATGCGTCAGGCGTGTTCCCCCGACCGAGCCGATCCGTTTCGTTTCCTTCTGGCCCCCAGACCCCGTGTCAGGAATCCGTGAAGAGGCTTCGCCTGCGATGGCGTGCAAGGATGCCGTGGAGCCGTCCATAGGTTAGGCGACAAGCTGTCCATCCTTCAACGTCCAACGGCGGCATGTAAGGCGGTCGAGAAAGGCGGTATCTTGCGAAACGATGAGCTGGGCGGCATCCAGACTCGTCAGCCGCGCCACAACGCGCTCGATGGCCTCTTCGTCCAACCCTGAGGTCGGTTCGTCCAGCAGCAAAACCTGTGGTTTCATGGAGAGAATCGTGGCCAGAGCAACGAGCTTTTTTTCGCCCACGGAGAGGTGATGGGTGATCCGATCCGCATACGCGGACAGACCTACCTGCTCCAGAGCGTCGAGCGCCAGGCGCCGGGCCTCCGCCGATGTGTGGCCGAGATTGAGCGGACCAAAGGCTACGTCTTCGATAACCGTGGGGCAGAAGAGCTGGTCCTCAGACTCCTGAAACAACAACGCCACACGCCGGCGGGCCGCAAGGAAATCCCGCTCGCTCCGACACGGACGGCCAAAGACTTCCACATGACCCGACTGCGGCCGCAGAAGTCCCACGCAAACGTGCAACAAAGTGGTCTTTCCTGCGCCATTGCGTCCCACAAGAGCCATACGGTCGCCAGGTCGGATTTCGAGTGTCACGTCCCGAAGCACCGGGCGCGCCGCATCATAGCCGAAGGTCACGTTGCGCAGAGCGATCAGTGCCTCGCTCATGCCCGACCCATCCATATCCAAGCGGCCGCCTGCGCCAACGCCGCAAGGACAACCCCCCTATCCAGGCGCCGCATCGCGCACTCCTCCAACGCGTGGAACCGGCCGTCGAAGGCACGGCATTTCATGGCCGCCAGCACACGTTCAGCCCGCTCCATGGCACGCACGACGAGAAGCCCAACAAGATAGCCGAACGTCCGCAACGTATGAAACGAGAAACGAGGATGGAACGCGCGCGCGCGCAGAGCCTGACGCAATCGGGCGTATTCGTCATGAAGGACATCCGTATAGCGGATGGTCAACGCAAAAAGAAGGACCAGCTTATCCGGCAACCCCAGTCGTTTGAGCGCACAAGCCAGCCGGGGCGGGTTTATGGTGGCCACCAAGGCGGTGAAAAAAAGGACAATAGCATTGCCTTTTAACGTGATGGCCATGGCCAGCCGAACACCTTCCCGTGTCACCCCAACTCCGTGGACCTTCCCCCATAGGGTCCCCGGAATTGACCATGGCAACACGAACCACAGAATCAGCATGAAGGCGTTTAGGTGCAACAAACGGCGTGTCAGAGCGCGCATGTTGAGTCGCGCCGATGCGGCGAGAACGACGGCCAGCAGGAGGGCCCACCCCATAACGATCGGCCGTTCGCAAAGGGTGATTGCGCCGGTCAACCCGGCAGCGGCGAGAAGTCGTGTGCGCGGGTCGAGACGATGCATCCAGGAATGTCCGGCGAAGAAACTCAGGCAACTCATGTCGCGGCTTCTCCTCACGGGGCTTCTTTAAGCATATCCGGACGCACGTTCAGAAGGAAGATCGCCGCAGCGCCGGTGACCAGGCCGTCGGCGATCATCACGGGCACATGCGCCGCAACGATGCCCGCTGCAAGGCCCAGGAAAGCCCGGCCATGCAGGGCGAGGGCGGCCGTGAGCATAAGCCCGCTGAGCAGGACCGTGCCTGCGCCCAGAACCGCCGCCAGTCCGAACGTGAAGGCCGAGCCGCGTCCCTCTCGGTGGACCGCCCGAAACACATAATGGGCGAGCACCCCGGGCAGCGCCATATTCACCAGATTGACGCCGAGCACGGTGAGTCCCCCGAACTGGAAGAGCACGGCGTGCAGAAACAACGCCACGACAAACGCGGGAAACATGACCCATCCGAGGAGTATTCCGGCCAGGCCATTGAGAATGAGGTGGACGTTGGAAGGGCCGAACGGAACGTGAACCAAAGAAGCCACGAACAAGACGGCTGCCAACAAGGCCGTCCGCGGCGTCGCTTCCACGCTCATGTGCCGCAGCCCGATGCCCACGCCCACGGCGGCAGCCACCGCGCCGGACACGAGAACCGGCGGACCCAACACACCTTCGGAAATGTGCATCGCCGTTATCTTCGGTTCTGTTCTGCCCGCTTAAGTTTCCAAAAGGCCGACCAGCCGAAGACGCCCAATATCGTCGCGAGCCCTGTAAGGAGGCCGTACCGTTTCGGCATTCGTTCACTACGCGGCGCCGGAGCGGCCGCCGGCCCGTCCCATGTGATCTCCTGACGGATCGCGTGTCCCATGCCGTCGTCTACCGCCACGAGCCAGGTGCCGTTTGTGTCAGGGCGGAACATGAAGTAGCCATTGCGGTCGGTGGTGCCGGTCAGCGACGGCTTATCGTTGATTCCCGGCGCGAAAACGCGGACATCGCCGAAGGTCACCGGTGTTCCATCGTCGTAGGTCGCGCATAGACCCACTCCGCCGTCCACGCGTACAGCCCGGATTCCATGGCCGAGGCACACGTGCGCCGTGCCCGCCAGCGCCAGCACGATGAAAACCGCGCGTACACTCATGGTACCATCTTTTCCGTGGGCAGTCCCACCGTGACGGTCAAGGCGAACGTCCTGCCCCGGCGCGAGGTCGTCAACAGATATGCGCCGGCTGACGGCAGCTTGACTTCCGCAGGCCGCCCCTGTCCGGTGGAGAGGAACGCTACACGGCCCGCTTCAGGAGTCACGGTGATTTTCCCCTCTATCGGCGCACCGTTCTCGTGAATCGCCACCCGCAGCGTGTCTCCCGGCTTCAACGCCGACAGCGCGGTTTGAGGGACGATTTCCAGCCCTTTCCCAATGGCGTAGCGCGACGGATCGTCCGCCTCTCCCACGATCAGCAGCGCGCGCGCCCGATAGAAAGGCTCTTCGTCCTGAGGTTTTTTCAGGGCAAAGGCGGCCGACCATACGCCTGGCGTGTCACACATCCATTCCGCCATCCACGTCGTATCAGAGGCCACCGGCTTGAAATTCGTGGTCCCTCCGGAGGGATGGAGGATCACCGTCTCGGTGAGCAACCGTTCCGCGAGACGAAGATCGCTGACCGGGAAGCAGTGGCCGCTGCCGATCTGGAGCACCGCCTTTCCGTTCTTCCTCTGGATGAGGATCCAATGCTCATGGGCGCCAGCCGCACCGGCAACCAAAAGACAAAGCGCCACGGCGGTGCGTACCGCAGGTCCAGCCATCGTCGTCCTCCCGCGCGGCCGCGCGGTTCAGGCAGTGCCAGAAAAAACGCGCGGTGCGTCCAGGCTGCGCGCCACGCTCAGAATCGATACTGTAGGGTTACATTAGCGCGCACGGTCTCGGCCCAGTGGCCTTCGTCGTCCTTTTCCTGACCGAGCTCGATGCCGGTCTTCAGAGTGATGGTCTCGCTGATAGGGGCATAAAGGCCGGGAAGGAGGCTCCACCGATGGCCGTTGAAATCACCCATCAGCTCGATGCCGGCGGCAATGCCGTGGGGATCGGCGGAAATCGTATTTTTTATGCCCAGCGCCCCACTCCACTCGTCCTCGTCGCCTTCTCGTTCGTAGTTGAGGTTGGCACAGGCGTTGCCGTGCGCGCCGAATTCGTAACTGACAATAAGCGTGCCGGCCCAAACCCCGTCTGTGCGGCCCAGCACTTCCTCGGCTCTTGGGAATGGAATTTCCCAGGTGCCGGCCACGGCGACGTTCACAGGCCACCCCTCTGTGAGGCGGTACTGCAACGCCACCGCCATGGCCTCCAGGAACGGAGATGGACCATAGGGTTCGAATTCGGCTTGGCGAGCGTCGACCACGTGGCCTCTTCCGAATTTCGCAAAATGTGTGTGGATATCCAACATCAGCCGATCGGTAATCCCGTAGGAGAGCCCCGGCGTGAATTCCCAGTGGTCCAGGGCGGGATCATCGCTGTCATCCACCATGTAGTCGTAGTGGAGGTGGAAAACCTTTTCTCCCCTTTTCGCTGTGGAGTAGCTCTCCATCTCGACGTACTCCATAGCATGATGCGCGCACACCACGCGGCTTGCCAACCCGATAGTGAGACAGACCGTCGCCCGCCAACGTTCGTGCATAACACACGCTCCTTTCGGCTCTCCCATCACCCGGATAGAGGTGGGTCTTACCTATCATAAAAACGTAATACCGCGCAAGGGAAAAATAAAAAAACTTTTGGGGTATCTCCTCCGTCACGCCAAAAAGCGGAAGGAACGCGAAGCCAGCCAACGGGCCGTTCTGTAAGAGAGAACGCGTTCACAAGGTGTCGGGCCGAAGCTGCGGGCGTAGGCAGGGGCGGGGGCTCAGCGACAAGGGCGTCCCGAGCGGCCGTGAGCGCGGGTGAGCGAGTCGGAAGATCATTTCGGCACAGGATGATTATGGTTTCCCGCGCAGATGCTATGAAGTGTCGGGTGATGGGCTAATATCACGCAAAGTGGCCGATATAGGGTCGGCAACTAAAAGAAGAAAGGATACGCAACATGACCCCAAACACTACGGCACAGCACAAGAGTCTATTCATGGCGATGGAACTAAGCAACACGAACTGGAAACTGGCGTTTAGCAACGGCGAGACAGTCCGCCCCCTCAACGTGGTGGCGGGCGATCAGAAGGGACGGAAGTTGGCTATCGAACGATCCAGGGAGAAACTGGACCTGGCCGCCGATTGCCCGGTGTATTCTTGCTACGAAGCTGGGCGCGATGGATTCTGGATTTCATCGTTGTCTGGTCGGGATGGGCGTTGACAACGTGGTGGTGGATCCGGCCAGCATCGAAGTCAACCGTAGAGGACGGCGGGTGAAGACGGATCGTTTGGACGCCGAAAGTTGGGCACGAATGCTGATGCGGTATGGGTTGCACAACGAGAAGACCGTCTGGCGGGTCGTCGTGGTTCCTACGGAAGCGCAGGAAGACGAGAGGAGAGTCCATCGTGAATACAAACGCTTGTCTTGCGAGCATGCCAGGCACCTGAACCGCATGTGGTCGTTGCTGATTCTTTACGGTGTACGTCCGCGCCAGATCGCCGCCACGGACAACAGCAAACTGCGGGACTGGCAAGGCAAACCGCTTCCAGCCGCCTTGCAGGAAGAACTGCGCCGGGAGCAAGCCCGCCTGGCCGTGATCGCGGAACAGATCAAGACGCTCGACACGCAACTGCGCAAGGCAATCAAAGAACCGACGAGTGTCGTCGAACAGAAAGCGGCAAAACTGGCCAAGATCAAGGGAATCGGCGCGCATGGATCGTCTTTGCTCTCTTGCGAGGTTTTTGGCTGGCGAACCGTCAGAAACCGCAGGGAGGTCGGTGCCATGGCCGGGTTGACTGGGACCGCTTACGCCAGCGGCGACAAGGTGGTCGAACAGGGCATCAGTAAAGCGGGCAACAAACGAGTCCGCTACACGATGATCGAAATGGCCTGGATGTGGACCTGGTATCAGCCCGACAGCGAACTGACGAAATGGTTCAGGCAACGTTTCGGCAGTGGCGGCAAACGCGCCCGCCGCATCGGCATCGTGGCACTGGCGAGGAAGCTTCTGGTAGCACTGTGGAAGTATGTCGAGTTTGACGAAGTACCGGCAGGCGCAATTGTCGCCGCCTGAAACCATATCGATTAACAAAAGGTTTGGAATATGGCGTGGGGTGTTCCAGGGACCGTTGTGCCGCTTGGGCCCAAAGCCCGTTGCGTAGAGGGGTTTCCTAGTTCACTCGGTTTCCCTGAGCGGATAAAGCGCAGGCAGCATGGGGTGCTCCGCTTGCCTGCCGATTGGCATGGTCTTGTGCGAACACGGATAGAAGGTTGTTTTCAACCGGGTTCCCTGCGGAACCCGACGCGCCAGTAGAAACCGGACACTCAGACGGCCAGAAAACAAATAGGAGAAAGAAAAATCCAATCTCCCCATGGACGTCACTTATAGAAGCGGCACAAACTGTGTCGCTCGATGGTGTTCGACCTAGCCAAACCCGCCTGGCGGGACCCGTTGAGATGGACGCAACCTATGCTGGAGGTGAAAACCGGGCTACAGAGGCCGTGGAACGACGACTGTTTTTACGCGAATCAGGAAGAGGCTATCGCTCGGCCTCTGTCGAAGCCCCCTTTCGCTGTCCGCGTCCCTCGCTGTTCCTCGGCTGGGGTGCGCTCCGTTCCGGAAAAATGACGCCGGATGAAGCTCGACTCGCGCCTCCGAGCGACGCACAATCGCCACCTGACGTCTTTTTTCGCTTCTTTCGGCTACCATCCGTAGCAAACAGCCCGCCTCGGCCCGTTTGCTACGGATTCGGGTCTGGAAAGAAAGCGGGTTTTCCCAGTGACAAGAGCAGGGGGTTTGCTTAGTATGGGATCGAGACAAGGAGCCGGTGGTGACTCCGTTCATCAGTCGTTTTCGTGCGCGAAAGGCCAAAGCTCGGGCGCGGCAGGCGGGAAAGACCTCCGACAGTGCCAGCCCTTCGGTCAGACGTACCCTTGGCGTTATCCTTATGGGGGGCTTGACCTGGGTTGTCGCCTCCTGCGTTGTGGCCCTTCCCATTCTGTTGGCGGAGTCACCGGAACGCGCCGAGATGATTGCGGCAGTCGGCGACAGTCTGATGCTGTTGTTAGCGCTGGGGATGATGGTTCTATTTTTTCGTGCCCGGCAGCCCACTTTCCAAGACGATTTTTCCCGTTTCGGCGTAGTCGCATTGATCAGTCTCAGTGCGTTCTTGATAGGACGCCTGATACTGGATGCTTCTGTAACTCTGCCTTGGCTGCGGCGTGAAGCGGCGGTCTGGCTTGCTCCCTACGTCCTGGCGCCGTTGGTGACCGGTGTGCTCCTTGATCCGACAGCGGCGATCACGACGGGGTTGTGGACAAGTCTGGCATTTGCCTTAATGACGGAACGAAGCTTAGTCGGGATGGCAGCCGGGGCTCTTGCCACGCTGGTTGCAACGACGTTGGCTCACAAAGTTTCGACGCGGGCGGAAATGCTGAAGGCGGGCTCGATAGCCGGGCTGTCGCAAGTGGCCTGTGTGTGCGTGTCGACCGCATGGAGCTGGCGCACTCCGTCCTGGACTCCCGGGCTCCTGGCGGAACAGGCGGCCGCATGCGTGTTCAGCGGGGTGTTTTCGGCCATGCTGGCGCTGGTTCTCATGCCTTTGCTGGAAATGGCCTTCCACATCACAACCGACATTCGCCTCCTCGAGCTCAGCGATCTTCGACATCCGCTTCTGCAGCGTCTGGCCCTGGAAGCGCCGGGGACCTACCATCACAGTCTGATGGTGGCCAGCCTGGCCCAAGCAGCAGCCCAGGAAATTGGCGCCCATTCCCTGCTGACACGCGTGGGCGCCTACTTCCATGACGTCGGAAAACTTACGAAGCCGGAGTTTTTCTCGGAAAACATTCGCGGGAACCTCAATCCCCATGATGATCTGCCACCCAGCATGAGTTGCCTGATCCTCACGGCGCATGTCAAGGAGGGCCTCAGTCTGGCCGCCCTACATCGCTTGCCATCGCCCATTCGGCGCATCATTGCGGAACATCATGGAACGTCCCTGCTTTCGTACTTCAAGTACAAGGCCTGGGCGCAACGCGAGCAGCCACCTTCCGCGGCCCGGTCCTCCGATACGGCGGCATCACATTCCGAGGAGGCGTTCCGTTATCCGGGGCCCAAACCGTCTTCGCGAGAGTCCGCCATCGTGTGCCTGGCCGATGCCGTGGAAGCGGCCTCGCGGGCCATGGAGAAGGTCAATCCTGCACACGTGGAGGACTTGGTGGCGGAAATTGTGACCGCACGTCTGGAGGATGGTCAGTTCGATGATTGCGGGCTAACGCTGGCGGAAGTGGCCCGTATCCGGCGGGCACTCGTGTTTGCGCTGGCCAATATGTTACATTCCCGCGTCCCCTACCCCCATGCGCGCAAGAGTTATCACCGTTCGGAACCGGCAGAGATTCTGTCGGGTCGATCGAAAACGAATACGTGAGTTCGTTGTCTGGCTGGCGGACAGGGTTGCTGCTTATGCCCCGGAGAAACACTGGGAAGAACTGGTTTTCGTGCTGGCGGACGACGACCTCATGGAGACGGCAACCCGCCGACACCTTCGCCGCGGCGTGACCGATGTGCTGGTATTCGACTATCCGGCGCTGCCGGGAAGAACGGCAGGCCGGGCGGCAGACCTTCTGGTCAACGTTCCCTGTGCGGTACGGGAGTCCGCGCGATACCCGACTCGATCGGCATCCCGGGAACTGGCCCTGTACGTGGCTCACGGTTTAAACCATCTGACAGGAGCGAGCGATGCAACCGCCGCGGGACGACGCGCCATGCGGCGACGCGAACTTCGCTGGCTGGCCGAGGCAGAGCAACGCGGATTGATCACAGGAATTGTGGCTGAAACGCGGATCGGCGGCAGAGTTTCTCGATGTCGGGTAGCCTGCGAGACGGCCGCTTGCCGGTGAGGGATACATGCCTCTCCGGCGTTCTACTGGTGTTTTATTCTGTGAAGAAAACCACAGAAGATCGCCTTTTTTGGAGGGTCTAATCCCCTATGCGCATTCTACCCCGGGGGAACGCAGACGGTTCCCCTCCGCCGTGTTCCATTTGGAAGGGTTCCGCGTGAATCCGCCATTCGGTCCCAACATGGATAGCCGATCCCGATCATGATCGAACGAACCAAGGCGCTGGTCTTGCGAATCATGCCTTTTTCACACACGTCGCACGTTGTCGCGTGGCTGACGGTGGAGCGCGGATGTTTGCATACGATTGTAAAGGGGGCGTGTCGGCCGAAGAGCGCCTTTCTGGGGCAGTACGATCTTTTCTATACGTGCGAACTGCTCTACTACGCTCGCGAGCGGGCGGAGGGGCTTCACGTTGCCCGGGCCTGTTTCCCGATAGCCGTGCGGAAGAAACTTCGGGAGGACTGGCGGGCGGCCGGCTGCGCCTCCTACGCATGCGATTTGCTCTGGCGGACGCACGTGACAGGAGATTCCTCGGAACCCGTTTATCGCTTGACGACAGGGCTGTTGGATGAACTGTGCGCGGAGCGCGCCACCCTTAACCTGCTCCTTTGGTATGAATTACGCCTTGCGACTCTGCTGGGATTCGGACCGCGGCTGGAAAGCTGTGCAGACTGTGGCAGGTCGGGAATCGAAGGCGCATCGAAAGTGCCGGTCGGCTGCTGGCGTTTTCGGCCGGAGCGGGGGGGCGTGCTTTGCCCGCGCTGCGCCGCCGAAGACGGCTATGCGTTAGCGCCCGATATTATGACCATCCTCCGGCGCTGGCAGGTGGCGGATTCGCCCCGGACAGCGCGCCGCACCCGTTGTACAACCCAACAACATCTTGCGCTCCGACGATTTCTTGGTATGTTCTACGCCGAACATCTGGATCCACCGCCGGCGGGACGGTCGGTAGCCATGG
>FWPU01003609.1_pt1 | contig 38508 bp, 25 predicted proteins | sample 2228361 | NCBI WGS metagenome assembly FWPU01 (sample SAMEA103939777, study PRJEB20133) | metagenome | reverse complement strand
CTTGCTTCGGGGATGCCCCATCCCTCGTCCTGGATGCGCAGACCGATGTAGCGGGGCATGGTGACCACCGACAGCCAGACGTGGCGGGAATCCTCCCGGCGGTAGATCAGGGCGTTGTCCAACAGGCGAGTCAGGGCATTGAGCAACAGGTGGGGGTCTACGCTTACCTGGGCGTCGACGTTTTCCGGCAGGATCTCCACCGTCATGCCCGTTTCCTGAATTTTATCCTGCAGGTTCGTCCGGGCTTCTCGCCAGAGCTCCAGGGCGTTGACCACCTCCACCTCTTCTGGCGGCAGGCGGCGGTTCTGCAGGTCAGAGAGGAGCAAAAAGCTTTCGATGAGTCGCTGCAAGCGGCGACCTCCCTCCAGGATGGCGGCCGCCGACGTGCGCACGTTTTCCAGGTCCAGATCGGGCTCCTCGGCCAGGGTATCCTGCAGATATTCGGCCCAGCCCATGACAAAGGTGAGGGGCGTACGAAATTCGTGCTGCAGGATGCCCACAATCTGGTTGCGCAGCAGATCCATCTGGCGCTGCATCTCTTCTTCCATGATCTGGTGGCGGCGCAGCGCGTTGCGGATGGCCAGGATCAGGTCGTTGTTGTTGAAGGGCTTGGTCAGGTAGTCTTCCACGCCGATGTCCTTGGCCCGGCGCTGGTCCACGGTGGAGGTCAGTCCCGTCAGGAAGATGAAGGGAAGGGTGCGCAGCTCGGTGTCAGAACGGGTATGCTGGAGTAGGGTATAGCCATCCATGCCCGGCATCATGATGTCGCACAGGATGACATCCGGCCGGATCTGGCGCAGGATCTCCAAGGCTTCAATGCCATTGGTGGCAGAACGGACCTGGTAGCCGTAGGCCTCCAGGATATCACAGATGGCCAGCTTGACGTCCGGGTTGTCCTCCACCACCAGGACAAGAGGCTGCTTGCGCTTCAGGATAGACATGGCTCTTGCGCAGTCACGGTTTGAGATAGATCACGCCCAGCGGTGGCAGGTTCAGCAGGGCTGAGTAGCCGCACCGTTGCCAGGGCATGGCCTCGGCCACGATGGGCTCTGGGTTGCCCACCCCACTGCCACCGTACTGGGTCCAGTCGCTGTTCAAAATCTCCCGATAGGTTCCCAACATGGGAAGCCCAACTCGATAGCCGTGCCGGGGCACCGGGGTGAAGTTGCATACAACGACCACCAGGTCCTGGGGGTCTCGCGTCCGGCGGACGAAGCTGATGACGGAGTGCTCCGCGTCGTTGAAATCGATCCAGTCGAAGCCTTCCCAACTGAAGTCCACCTGATGCAGGGCAGGCTCGGCCCGGTAGAGGTGATTCAGATCCGCCACGAAGCGCTGAAGCTGCTGGTGGGGCGGATGCTCCAGCAGATGCCAGTCCAGGCTCTTGGCTTCGCTCCACTCGGCCCACTGGCCGAACTCCCCCCCCATAAAGAGCAACTTCTTGCCGGGGTGAGCCGTCATGTACCCGAACAGGGCGCGGAGGTTGGCGAACTTCTGCCAGCCGTCCCCGGGCATCTTGTCCAGCAGGGAGCGCTTCAGGTGCACCACCTCGTCGTGGCTCAGGGGGAGGATGAAATTTTCGTGGAAGGCGTAGACCAGGCTGAAGGTGATCTCGTTCTGGTGAAAGCGCCGGTAGATGGGATCCTTCTGGAAGTAGGAGAGGGTATCGTGCATCCAACCCATGTTCCACTTCAGATCGAAGCCCAGGCCGCCCATGTAGGTGGGCCGGGAAACCATGGGCCAGGCGGTACTCTCCTCGGCAATGGGGAGGATTCCCGACACCTCCTCGTGGGTGACTTCGTTGAAACGGCGCAGGAAGTCGATGGCCTCCAGGTTTTCCCGCCCCCCATAGCGGTTGGGGATCCACTCACCCTCCTTGCGGCTGTAGTCCAGGTACAACATGGCCGCCACCGCATCCACCCGCAGGCCGTCCAGGTGATACTTCTTGAGCCAGAAGAGGGCGCTGCTCAAGAGGAAGTTGCGCACCTCGTTGCGGCCAAAGTTGAAGACCTTGGTGCCCCAATCCCGCTGTTCCCCCTGGCGAGGATCCGCGTGTTCGTAGAGATGGGTGCCGTCGAAGAAGGCCAGGCCGTGGGCATCCCGGGGGAAGTGGGCTGGCACCCAGTCCAGGATCACGCCGATCTGGTGCTGATGGCAGTAATCCACAAAATACATGAAGTCATCCGGCGTGCCGAAACGGCTGGTGGGGGCGAAATAGCCGGTGGTCTGGTACCCCCAGGAGCCATCCAGGGGATGCTCGGTGATGGGCAGCAACTCGATGTGGGTGTAGCCCATTTTCCGGACGTAGTCCACCAGCTGGTGGGCCAGATCCCGATAGCTCAGGAAGCCGTTGGTCTCCGGCACCCGACGCCAGCTCCCCAGATGCACCTCGTAGATGTTGAGGGGTTGGTCCAGGGCCTGCCGCTGCGCCCGGCCGGCCAGCCATTCTTCGTCGTGCCACTGGTACTTGTTGATGTTCCAGACCCGGGAGTCGGTGCTGGGGCGAACCTCGGCGTAGAAGGCGTAGGGATCAGCCTTGTCCACCTGGTAGCCCATGAAGCGGGACTTGATGGAGTACTTGTAGTGCATCCCTTCTGGCAGGTGGGGAATAAAGATCTCCCAGATGCCGGCCCCCTCGTGGCAGCGCATGGGATGGACCCGGTCGTCCCAGCCGTTGAACGGCCCGATGACGCTCACCCGCAGGGCGTTGGGCGCCCACACCGCAAAGTTGACCCCCGGGACCCCCTCTCGGGTGCACATTTGCGCGCCGAGCTTCTCGTAGCTGCGCAGAAAATTCCCCTCCCCGTGGAGATAGAGGTCGAAGTCGGTTAAAAAAGGTGGGAAGCGATAGGGGTCTTCGATGAGGTGTTCGCCGCCCTGGGGATCCCGGAGCAGCAGTTGATAGACGAAGGGCGCCTGCTCCTCTGGGAAAATGGCCTCAAAGAAGCCGGCCGGATGGACCCGCACCATCTCCTGGCGCTCGCCCCGATCCGGGCGCAGGACGGTGACCGCCACGTCCAGAGGGCGGAAGGCGCGGATGGCCAGGCGGCTCTTCCCGTCTACCGTGACCACGTGGGGCCCCAAGACGGAGAAAGCCGCGCCGTGATAGCCACCGACGATAGCCTCTATCTCCGCCGGGTTCACCGTAGGCTGGGGCGAGGTCCTCTCCTGGGCGCTGTTCTGTTCTGACGCCATGCGTTTGACTCCTTGTTTGGGCAACGAATCGCGCCTCCGATATCCGAAAGTCGGTGGTCAGGTCGGGCGTAGTGCGTACTTCGGGTGACGCCACGCACCACGGGTTACCCACCAATGTAGCGGGCATACAGGCTTTTGGCCAAATCTTCGTCCTCCGTCCCTTTGATAATGGCCCGGTTATCCGGGAAGACGGTGAATTCATAGTCGCCGATCTGGGCCCGCAACAGGTAGGCGTTGCGGGCCAGGCGGCTGGCCACCGGGCGCAACTGGGCTTCCAGCCGGGCCAGATCCAGGGGGCCGCTGCCGTTCACCCGAACCTGCACCGCGTTGCGGCCACAGAGGGTGGCGCTGGCCGTGCCGACGGTGGCGTCCAGGTACTCCAGGCGCCCCAGGCCACAGGCCGGACAGTCGGGACGCCGAATGGCGCCGCCGAAGGTGTGGTACTCGTGGGTCCAGAGATCCATGTGGATCACGCCCGGGTTGAGCTTGCCCCGGCCGATGATCAGCTTCATGGCCTCGGCCGCCGCCACGGCGGTGATGAGGGCCACCGCCGGCCCGATCCCCCCCGCCGTGTCGCAGGTGGGTGTCGCACCCGGGGCCGGCATGGTGCCCAGCAGACAGCGCAGGCACCCAGTGGCCTGGCGCTCTCCCGGCAGGGTGGCCACCGCGCCGTCGGGGATAAAGGTGGCGGTCATGCCATAGGAGGCGATAACCCCGGTGTAGATCCAGGCCTTCCCCAGGTGCAGGCAGGCATCATTGAGCAGAAAACGGGTGCTGAAATTGTCGGTCCCGTCCAACACCACGGTGGCATCCGCCAGCAGGTCCAGCACGTTGCCGGGATTCACATCGGTCACCACCCCTTCCACCGTCACGTCCCGGTTGATCTGGCGCAGCTTGCGGGCGGCCGCTTCGGCCTTGGGCAGGTTGGCGGCGATGTCCTCCTCGTCGAAGAGGATCTGGCGCTGGAGATTGTTCAGCTCGATGAAGTCCCGGTCCACAATGCGGACCCAGCCTACGCCGGCCCGGACCAGCAGGTTGCTGAGGGCAGAGCCGGTGGCGCCACAGCCAACCACCACGGCCGTGGCCGCCCGCAGGCGCTGTTGGCCCTCTTCCCCCACCGGGGCAAAGATGATCTGGCGATGGTATCGGGCAAGTTCTTCTGGGTTCATCATCCTGGGTTTTGAAAGTTCCGTTGCCGGGCCCGTTCCAGGCCGGGGAGCAAATAGTCCCGGGCCACCACATCCCAACCCATGTGCTGGGCCACCTCCTGGCCACAGCGCAACAGGTGGGCCATCTGCTGGGGATCCTGGGGCAGTCGCTCGAACAGGGTACGGGCGGCGTCCAGGCTGCTGTGGCTCTCGATCCAATCCCGCACGCTCCGGTTGATGGCCAGGGCATCGTAAGGGCTGCCCAGCCAGTAGCCCTGGGGCAGGGTGATGTAGTCTGCCACCACCAGGTTGGGCACCTCCGCCTGCCCGCCGGCAGCCCGCTCCACGAAGCCCACACAGCCGCACACGTTGCTGACACAGCAGAGCGCACCGTAGCCCAGGGGCTCCACCTGGGCGATGCCGAAGGGCTCGTAGATACTCTGGCCAAATTCCAGGTCGGTCCCCTGGCGGATGTCCAGGAACTCCATGTCCGCCGGCATGCGGCGGCCGCAGCGGGAACGGCTCCAGCCGAACTGGTTGACCAGCACGATCTGGCTCTGCCGGGCCTGCCGGTTGAAGGGCTCCACCCCATCGAAGAAGAAGGGCACCTCCAGGTCGATGAGGTCGCCGTTGTCGGCCCGGTGGCCCACCGGCCAGCCGTATTGGGCCTCCCAGGCCTCCACCCACTCCGGACGTCGGCCGGCCGGCACGCTGGTACTCAGCACGAAGAGGACCGCCCGCTTGCCAGCCGTCTGGAGCATCCCTTCCAGGTGCTCCATCACCCGGATGTCCCGCCACAGGGCTTTGGAGAGCACCATGCGGGTCACGTGGGTGAAGACGTAGTCGGGCGAGTAGCCCAGGAGGGCCTCGCAATAGGCCTGCAGGCGCCGCTTGGACGCCAGCTTCTCCTCCAGGGTGGTCTGGGGGGCAGGGATGCCGTTGTAGACCAGGTCGATGTTCGCCTGTCGAAACCGGCCGCCCAGAAAGCGCAATTCCTGGACCACCAGGTCGCCCACGGCAAAGATGTTGTCACAGTGGACCGCCGCCTTGAGGATGGGGTGTTTGAACAGATCGTCCTGGTTCCCGAAGGTGGCCTCCAAATCCAGGTTCCACTCTTCCGCCTTGCGCAGGACGTTATAGAACCGGGTGTCGTGGCCGTCGTGCTCTTCGATCAGGCGGCGGGCGGTGGCCGTCTCGTGGGCATAGAAGATGGTGCGCCAGCGGGCCGGCTCGTTCAACTGGGCGGCAAAAACCACCGGCATGCCCAGCCACTCGTGGGCAATGATGAACTTCTGGTCCGGTTCCAGGCCTACATCCATACCCAGGGCCTTGATGGCGGCGAACAGGGGCTGGGCGGTGTCAAAGTAAAGGTTGAATTCCGGGTTCCAACTATAGCGGGCGCAGTCGATGCCATACCGCTGCCAGACGTAGTAGCGAAACAGGTCCGCCTCGTGGCGGTTGGGCGCGGTGGCATCCACCAGGATCACCTCATGCTCGTACGGCCCAAAGCGGCGCACACCGTAGAGCACGCCCACCTGGTACTGGCGCTCTACCCCCTGGAGGGCCGCCCGCAGGGCTTCGGGAAGGCCGTCGAAAATGCCGTGAAGGCTGCTGTAGCGGATGGTCAGGCCGTTGCGGGGGTCGGTAAGCCGCTCCATGTGCACCGGATCGCCGGCCTGCATGGGGCCGACTAGGACCGTCCGGGTCACCCGCTCCACGTAGGGCCCTACGCTCAGGAGCCCGTCCAACACGGCGCCGATGCCGCCCACCTTCACGCCGGCTTCGTGGGTGGCATGGATGACTAGGGGAATGGCATCTGGCATGTTGATTCTCCGCCCTGAATTGCTCTGGTCTCTCTGTATGGCCATGGCTGTACGGCCATGGGGTCACGGCGTGTAGCGCAACAGGCCCCCGCGGTGGCTCCCGATCCAGACGACGCCGTTCTGATCCACCAGGATGGCGCTGACCTGGGGCGCCGGCAGGCGGCCATCCCGGGGAAAGGGGGCCCAGGTGGCGCCGTCAAAGTAAAAGGCCCCCCGATCCGCCGTACCCACCCAGATCTCGCCCCGGGGCGTGGACGCCAGGGCCGTCACCGTGGTGTCGCTCACATCGGGAATGGGGTTGAACCGGCCTTCGTGGAAGCGGACTAGCCCCCGGTCCGTCCCGATGAGCAGGGAGCCGTCCTGGTGAAGCGCCAGGGCCGTGATGTTGTCGCTGGGCAACTGGACATTGGCAGTGTTAAAAACCTGGAGCTGGTTATCCTGGAAGCGGTACAGGCCGCCCCCCTGGCTGCCGATCCAGACCACCGGGCCGACCGCGGCCAGGGCCGTGATCTGATCGCTGGGAAGGTTGTCTTCCCGGGTGAGGTTAAAGAAGGCCTCGCCCGTCAGGATACTCAGGCCGGCGCTGGTCCCAAACCAGACCCGCTGGCTGGCGTCCACAGCAATGGCCCGCACCTGGCCGTCCAACAGGCCGTCGTTCACGCCGTAATCCGCCCAGGCAATGCCATCGTAAAAGCTCGCCACGCCCTGGCCCCCGATCCAGATGCCGCCATCGGCGGCCTGGACCACCTGGACGTTGTCGAAGGGCAGGGTGCCGTCCCGGCGGGTGAAAGTTTGTAGCGTCTGGGAGCCATCCGGACTCAGGGATTGCACGCCCAGGTCCGTCGCGATCCAGATGGTGCCGTCCGCCTGTTGGGTCATGGCACGCACCTGGTTGCCCAGGATGGGTTCAGCCTGGCTCACCCAGTGGTGCCAGCGTTCTCCATCGAACCAACTCACCCCATCGCCCGCCGTGGCGTAGTAGACCTGGCCGCCGGCACCCGCCTCAAGATCAGTCAAGGGTGGGTTGGCCATGCCGCTTTCGCCCCGGTAGAAGGCCAGGCAACGGCCCGTGCCCGGGTCGAAGCGACAGACCTCGGCCTGGTCCCAGGCCAGCCACATGGTGCCGTCGGCGGCGATGGCCAGGTCTGTCAGGCGGCCGGCGGGGGCGCCCGAAACCACCAGTTGTTCCGGGCCGAAGGAGATCCAACTTTCGCCATCGAACCGGTAGAGGGTGCTGGCCGTGGTCACCCAGATGCTCCCCGAGCCGTCCACCGCCATGGCGGTTACCTGGTCTGTGTCCAGGGGGCTGTTCTCCCCATTGTACAGGGTCGCCGTCTGGCCGTCCACCGAGATCACGCCCCGTTCGGCCAGCAGCCAGTAGCGCTGCGCCCCGTTGACGGCCACCGCCGTCCGCAGGGCGCCCGCCTCTTGGGCCTGGGCGGGCAGGGGGATGGCACTCCAGGCGTTGGCCGCGGCGTCGAAGACGTCGATCCCCTGGTCCGCATACACTACCCACAGGATCCCGTTCTCCGGGTCACAGTGGAGGCCGACCACCTGGTCACTGCGCATGGCGCTGGTGTTGCTGTCCAGGGTTTTCCACCGCCCCTGCTGCAGATCGAAGAGTTGCAGGCCATGGTCATTGCCGAAAACCACGCCCAGATTGGGCAAGGGGCAGTTGACTACCGTGGTGGCATAGTTCACCGCCAGGCCATCCCGGGTGGTGAACTTGACCGGGCTGGCGCTGGCTCGATTCCAGGCCACAACGCCCCCTTCCGTGGCCGCCCAGAGGGTGTTGCCGGCCAGGGCCAGGTCATTGACCACGTTGCCATCCGACCAGATCTGCCAGCGGATGTCCGGCGTGGCGGGCACCAGGGGGGGCGCCGGGCCCGTGGGGGGCGGCTGGGGTGTGGCCGTGGCCGGCAGGGTGGGCGTCGGCGCCAGGACGATGCCCAGGGTGGGCGTGGGCGTGGCCTGCAATGGCAGAAATTGCACCGAAGCCAGGAGGATATCGTACTGTTGACGCAGCTCGGCCTGCCAGCGGCCAGCATGCCCCATGCCGACCATCACAAAGAGCCAGTCGGGCTCGGGCTGCGCCAGGGTGATGCGGCCGACCACGCCCTGGTCCGGTTCATCCGCCACCAAATCGACTGCCAGGGCCGGGGCGCCATCCACCTCCAGGGCCTGGGGTGTGCCCACCTGCACTGGGTGCGCTTGGGCATAGGTCGCCGCGTACTGCTCCAGGATGGCGGTCAGATCCAGGGATGGAAGCGAGGTGGTGACGAAACGGGTCACGGGGCCGCCACTGAGGGAAAAGAAGGCATCCTGGCCAGGAGCAGGGGTTGACCCGGGGGTCAATGTGGCCGAGTCGTCGCTGAATGTGACGGTGTAGTCGGGCAGAGGGCGAAAACTGAAGCCGCCGCCCGCCACCTGGGCCACGGGGCCCAGGGCGATCTCCTGGACCCGGGTGGGTGTCCGGATACCCCTGCCACCCGGGGATGTGGTGGCCGGTCTGCTCCTGGCGGTGGACGTGGCCGGCGTGGCGCCCAGGATCTGCCCCAGCGTCATGGCCGGGGTGGTGCGCACAGCCAAGCCGATCACGCCCACAAGCGCGAGCAGGAGTAGCAAGGTGATGACGGTAGAGATCAGGCGGAACGATGTAGACTGCACGGCCGGTCATTCCTTCACGGGATGGTGATGATGACAGGGCAGTACATCCGGCCCGGGAAGATCTGTGGAGGCCGAACCTTGGGGCAGGCCCTGCACTGCTGGACACGATTGTAACATCGATGCCCCTTTGGCGTAAAGGCACCCCGGCGGTCTTGAACTATACCCCGTTAACATTGGACGCCATGTCCGGAACAACAAAACGCCCCCTCCCCAGTTTGAGGAGGGGGCGTCGAGAAATTCCAGTGGGACAGTCGGCGGACAAACGGTTACCGGTTGTTGTGGACCGGGTTCTGGGCCAGCGGCTCGCTGCTTTCCCGACCGGCGGCCGGCTTCGGCTGGCGGCTACGCAGGTCGCTCACCACTGCGAAGACCAGGGCCAGGGCAGCCAGGCCGGCCACAATCCAGGCCAGGAGGCTCTGCCAGGGAAGGCTTTGACCGGTTGGGGCCGCCTCACCCGTGGCCGCCACCTGAGGCGCCCCCAAACTGGTATCGACCACCGGCGAGCCCCCCTCGCCCTCCACCGGCGCCCGGGCTGGAGCCGCGGCCAGGGCGGTCCCCAGGGGCATGCTGGTCAGGGCACGGCTTTCGGCAGTCAGGGCGTAGACGGCGCCCGGCTGCCCCGTGGCCGGCACCAGATCCACCACCGCCACCTTCAGGTTGGTCTCCAGGGGCGTCCAGGCCGTGGCACCATCGGTGCTCATGGCCACCATGGCCGGCGACCGGTGTACCTGGGTGGTGCCGTAGAGGTAGCTGGTGCTCACGTAGACCACCTCTGGCTGGGCGGGATCCACCGCCAGGGCATCCACCGACAGCCGGGAACCAGGAACCAGGCCCAACCCCTGGTTGGCCAGGGTCCAGGTGATGCCGTCCTGGGTCTTGAGCACGCCCCGGTCCACGGTGCCGACGTAGGCGGTCACCTGGCCCGAAGGACCGGTGGCAACAGCCAGGGCCGTGGGCACACTCTGGATGAGGTCATCCACCAGAACCCAGCTCAGGCCGAAGTTCTCCGCCCGGTAGAGGTGCCAGTCGGTGCGGGCCAGGGCCAGGTCGGCGCCGGGCGCTGCCACTACCTGACGCACCGGCTCATCCAGCAGCAGCTGGGCGTTGAGCACCATGCTGGAGCCCACATCCCGCAGGCGGAAGAGGCCCGCGTTGTCCGTGCCCACATAGACCAGCCGCTGGACCGGATCCACAGCAATGTCGGTCACACCACCCACGGCCTCATCGGTGAGGGGTACCCGCTGCCAGTTGGGCCGGCTGTTGGTTGCTGCAGCAACGCCGCGCTGTGACGCCTGGCTGCGGTAGATGGCCATCTCGTTGGAGGCGCCGATGTAGACGATACCCCGCTCCGCATCGATGGCCACAGCGCCCACGATCACATGGGCGGGCGTGGCGACCTCCGTCCAGCGGGTCGGCAGAAGCCCAGGGGCCCCGGCGCCTACGGAGCCTTCGCCGACGTACAGTTTACCGCCATCGACCACATACGTCCGGCCTGCGCCAAACGCGTAATCGCGCACGTTCTGGAGGGCTGTCACCGTCTGAGGGGCGCTGCTTCCCGTTCCGGGTTCCATGGCCGAGATCACACCGGTAAAGACGGCGCCTATCAAGATCAACGTGACAGCCAGGATAAAGATGCGGCGTGCATTCATGGATCAACCTCCTCTATTTTTTCCCGCTCCGGCTGGAGCTACTGCTGCGGCTCCGGCTTGGAGCTGCGGTTGGAATGCTGTGCGATGCTGCCTGCTGTCCTGAACCCAGTGTACCGGGAGACAGGCCCCAGACCAACGGTGGTTACGCCAGTTTGGGCCACGTTGTTTGCGCCAGTTGCTCCTGGCGTAAGCGACAGGGTCGATTCTCACTTTAGCAGAGGACCGATTCCTCTGCTTGACCACTTTGGCCTTGAAGTCGGACCGTTCTCTGACGCTTCTCGCTTCTCTTGCCAAAACCCCAGATGGGTCCTCTGCAGAAGCCACAGTCCATAGGTCACGCATCCCTGCGTGACATGGGTTCCCGTCCCGTTGGGTGCAGATGTCCGGCCAGGAGACCGGACTACCCATCCGGCTTCCTTTTTTCAGAACAGGATGCCGCCCCCCTCATCACGAGGGTTGTCCATTGGCGGAAAGAACATCCTCTGATGCGAAGACGGAGGGGCCATCCGGGTTGTTCCCGGAATTTCAGGGCATTTTATGGCGTTGTTTGGTGGCGGTGTTTTGGTGACGTTTTGGGACGGGTGTCAAGGCAGGAGAGAGGGAGGGCAGGTCAGGCGGGCGAACCCCAGCCGCCGCCCCCCGGGGTTTCAATCCGCAGGCGGTCGCCGGGCATGAGCCGGCGGGAAAACTTGGAGGGCAGCGCTTCCACCTGGCCGTCCGGGTGGATCAGGTAGTTCCGGCCTGGTTGGCCAGGTTCGCCACCAGCCAGGCCCCACGGCGCTACCGCCCGCCGCTCGCTCAGCATGGTCACCGTGGCTGGCGCCAGGATCTCATATTCCCGCACGATGCCGTCGCCACCCCGGTGACGGCCGGCGCCGCCGCTGCCAGGGCGCAGGCTGTAGCGCACCACCCGAAAGGGAAAGGCCATCTCCAGGGCTTCCACCGGCGTGTTGAGGGTGTTGGTCATGTGCACCTGGACGCCGCCCATGCCATCACCCCGGGCAGAGGCGCCCATACCGCCACCGATGGTCTCGTAGTAGGCGTAGGGCGTGTTTCCGCCGGCCCGCAGGCCGCCGATGGTCAGGTTGTTCATGGTCCCCTGGGAGGACGCCGGGATCTCTTCCGGCAGGGCCTGGGCCAGCGCGCCCAACACCACATCGACGATGCGCTGGGAAGTCTCCACGTTGCCGCCCGCCACAGCCGCGGGCGCCTGGGCGTGGACCAGGCTGCCGGCCGGCGCCACCACGTGGACCGGCGCGAAGCAGCCGGCGTTCATGGGCACCTCCTCCCCCACCAGGCAGCGCACCACGTAGTAGCAGGCCGACTGGGTGATGGCAATGACCGCGTTTAGGGAGCCGTGGACCATGGCCGCTGTGCCGGTGAAGTCGAAGGTGATCTCGTCGTGGTGGATGGTGGCGGCCACCCGGATGGGCACCAGGGTCACCTGCTCCCCTTCCACCAGCTCCAGCACATCCTCGAAGCGGTAGGTGCCGTCCGGCCAGCGGGCAATGGCCGCGCGGGTCAACCGTTCGCTGTAGGCCTGCAAGTGGCCGGCATACGCCAGGACTTCCCCGTAGCCAAATCGGTCCACCAGCTCCTGGAGGCGCCGGGCGCCGATGGCCGCGGCGGCTCGCTGGGCGGCCAGGTCCCCCCGTCGCTCCCCAGGCGTGCGCACGTTGCGCAGGATCAGGCCCAGCAGGTCCTCGTCCAGCACGCCCCGTTTGTAGAGCTTCACCGGCGGGATGATGATGCCCTCCTGGTAGATCTCTGTGGAGAGGGGCAGAGAGCCCGGCGTCATGCCGCCCACATCCGCATGGTGGGCCCGGCTGGCGACGAAGAAGTCAGGCCGGCCAGCCGGATCCCCTGGCCCCCCTTCCACGAAGACCGGTGCAATCATGGTGATGTCCGGCAGGTGGTTGCCCCCCTCAAACGGGTCATTGACGATGACCACGTCCCCCGGTTCCCAACGGGGGAAGCGGGCCAGGATGGTGTGGACGCTGGCCGGCATGGCACCCAGGTGGGCAGGGATGTGGGCCGCCTGGGCGATCATGGCGCCCCGGCCGTCGAAGATGGCACAGGAGAAGTCCAGCCGCTCCTTGATGTTGGGCGAGTAGCCGGTCCGCCGCAGGGTAACCCCCATCTCTTCGGCCACACCGGCGAAACGGTGGCGGTACAGTTCCAGGGTGATGGGATCGACGGCTGGGGCGCTCATTGGGGTTTTTCCAGCCAGATGTTGCGATAGGCATCCACCCGGGCCTGCCAGCCGGGCGTGATGACAATGGTGGTGTCAAACTGATGGACGATGGCGGGGCCGGCCAGGCGATTGCCGGGCCGCAGCCGGTCCCGGTGGTAGCACGGCGTGGACGTAGGTTCCCGCGGATCAAACCAGACGGGGCGCTCGGGCAGGCGGGCGGCGGTGGCATCCGGTCCGGCGGCGGGCAACGCAGGCAGGGCGGCGGACGCTCCCGGGCTGCTGGCCCGCACCCGCAGGTTGACCGTCTCCACCCTCTCCCCCGGCATGGCGTAGCCGTAACGCTGTTCGTGGGCCTGGTGGAAGGCTTCGCCCGCGGCGGCCAGCGCCGCCTCATCCAGGGAAAGAGCCAGGGGAACGGTCAGTTCGTAGCTCTGGCCCCGGTAGCGCAGGTCCAGGGCGGCTTCCAGGGCAGGATGGGCGATACCCTCCTGGGCCAGGGCGGACCGCACCTCCTCGGCCAGCGCCTGGAACAGTTGCCGCAGCGGCGTCCGGTCCCGCTGCAAGTCGTCCAGGGTGCTCAGAAGGGAGCGGGAGGCGTCCCGGACCACGTCAGCCACCAGCATGCCGTAGGCGCTCAGCACACCGGGCATGGGCGGCAGCAGGATGCGCCGGATCTGGAGGGCGTCGGCCAGGTCACAGGCGTGGAGGGGGCCGGCGCCGCCAAAGGGCAGGAGGATAAATTGGCGGGGGTCGTGGCCCCGTTCCACGGAAACCCGGCGCAGGGCCCGCTCCATGGTGGCGTTGGCGACCCGGATCACCCCCAGGGCAGCCGCCTCGGGGCTGAGACCCAACGGTTCGCCCAGGCTGGCCAGCGCCCGGCGCGCGGCCTCATGGTCCAGGGTGACCTCGCCTGCGCCTCCCAGGAAGCCCTCGGGGGCCAGGCGACCCAGCACCAGGTTGGCATCGGTCACGGTGGCTTCGGTGCCGCCCCGGCCGTAACAAACTGACCCCGGGACGGCCCCGGCGCTGCGGGGACCTACCCGCAGGCCGCCGCCGGCATCCAGGTAGGCGATGCTGCCGCCGCCTGCGCCCACGGTGTGGATATCGATGACGGGCAGGCGCAGGGGCAGGTCGGTGATGGTGCTCTCCGCCGTGGTGGGGATCTGGCCCGGACAGAGGGCCACGTCGGTGCTGGTGCCGCCCATGTCCAGGGTGATCAGAGGGGGCGCATCGCTGCCGGTGGCCTGACGGGCCACGGCGAAGGCGCCCACCACGCCGCCGGCCGGGCCGCTGAGCACCACCCGGGCTGCCTGCTGGCTGGCCTGGGCCAGGCCGATGGCACCGCCGTTGGACTGCATGATGCGGAGCCGACAGTGGGCCAGCCGCTCCTGGAGGCGCTGCAGGTAGCGGGCTACCAGCGGCTGGACATAGGCGTTGATGACCGTGGTGGCCGTCCGCTCATACTCCCGGTATTCCGGCAGGATCTGGCTGCTGAGGGAGATGGGCAGCTCCGGCAGCCGGGCCTGGAGGAGGGCCGCAACCCGTTCCTCGTGGGCCGGGTTGAGGAAGGAAAAGAGGAAGACGATGGCCACACTTTCCACCTGGCCCGCGGCCAGGCGCGATGCCAGCTGATCCACGGCCGCTTCGTCCAGGGGACGGAGTACCCGGCCGGTGTGGTCCAGCCGCTCGTCTACCTCCAGGCGCCAGGGCTCCTCCACCAGGGGGGCGGGCCGCTGCTGGGTCAGGCGATAGAGGTGGGGCCGGTTCTGGCGGCCGATGACCAGGACATCGGCAAAGCCGGCGGTGGTGATCAGCGCGGTCCGCGCGCCCCGACGTTCCAGCAACGCGTTGGTGGCCACGGTCATGCCGTGGACGATGTCCGCCTGTTGGATGCCCAGGGCTGCCAGGCCGGCCACCATGGCCTGGCTCTGGTCCTCCGGCGTGGTGGGGACCTTGTGCACCCGCAGGGCACCGTCCTGGAGCACCACAAAGTCGGTGAAGGTGCCGCCCACGTCAATGCCAACCAGGGGAACCTGGGAAACGGGAGACGTCATGGGTTATCGATACCAATTCTCCAGGTCGGCACCGTCGCTGGCCGGGTAGAAGTGAGTGTAGGGCCGGGCCGCCTCGCTGACAAGCTGACAGAGCTGGCGGAAGCGATCCTGGGCGGTGGTCTGCAGGAACTGCACCCGCTGGGCTGGCGGCAACTGCACCGCCTCCTTCCAGACGGCTCGCCCACAGAGGACGCCGCTGGCGCCGTTGGCACAGGCCACCTTCACCTGCTCTGCGTAGGTGGGGAAGTCCACCCCGGCGCTGAGGAGCACCCAGGGCACCGGGCAGGCGTCGCTCAATTCGGCGCAGGCATCGGTCCATTCGGCCTGGTCGTTGCTTTGCTTCACGTCCAGGGGGAATTCGGCCTTGAGCACATCCACGCCCAGGGGGGCCAGGCGCCGGGCCGTCTCGATGACCAGCCGTCTGCGTTCGGCGTTAGGGACCACTTTGGTGGCCGGATCCAGGGAGTAGTGGAGGGGCTCCAGAAAGAGGGGAAGCTCCCAGCGGTTACAGGCGGCGGCCACTTCTGCCACCAGGGCCTCCTGCTCGGCGGCGTTGGGTGCGTCCGGCCGGTAGTAGACCAGGAGCTTCACGCCACTGGCGCCGGCCAGGCGGGTCCGCTCCACATCCCACCCCTCCAGCAGGCTGGTGCGGCGGGCCAGGGGGTCGCCTTCGTAGCCGCTCTTCTCGATGGCCAGGAGCAGGCCAGTCCGGCCGGCGAGGGCGCCGCTGGCCACGCAGGGGCCATAGCCGTATTCCACGTCCAGCAAGACGGCGCTGGCCAGGGGAGAGAGGGCCGCGATCACGTCCCGTTTGATGGCGATCACCTGCTGGAAGGAGACCTGGTCCGGCGCATCCGGGTCCATCATGCGGGCCAGGCTGCCCCGCTGGTCCATGGCCAGCATGGCAAAGGTGCCATCTTCCTGGGCACACTGTTGCAGGGCCCGACGTTTGCCAAGGGAGAGAGACATAAGCAGTATCCTTGATGGTCGTATCCTCGATGGAGGTTTGCATTGCAGCCTTGGGCCGATGATTTCAATCATCGGCTGGCACACCACAAGTGCGTGGCGGGCGCAGCAAGCAGCGCCCCTACGGCGGCGTCCCATGGACAAACCTTGAAGATTGTGAACGATACCCCCTCCCCTCCCTGAAAAAGCGGCTTTGCTTCTGGCGAACAGCTTGTTTATAATGCCTTTGTCATCGTTCCGTCAAGCTCCAAGATAGGATTCAAGAAAGGATTTACGAACTATGCGAAGGCGTGTGGTGCTGTTAATGGCACTGGTTGTGCTTCTCATGGTGAGTGCCTGTGCGGCTCCGGTGGCGCCCCAGGCGGCGCCCGCCCCGGCCGAAGGGCAGCAGGCAGGCGAGGCCGAGGCCACCGCCCCTGCGGCTAAGCTGAAGATTGGCCTGGTCACAGATGTGGGCCGGGTCAACGATCGAAGTTTTAACCAGTCGGCCTGGGAAGGGGTGGTGCAGGCGGCCCAACAGCTGGGGCTCGAAGAGAATGTGGACTACAAGTACATCGAGACTCAGGATGCCAAGGACTACGCCGACAACCTCCAGCAGTTCATTGATGCCGGCTACCAGGTCATCGTGACCGTGGGCTTCGCCCTGGGCGAGGCCACCATCGCCGCGGCCAAGGAGAACCCGGACGTCTACTTCATCGGCGTGGACCAGTTCCAGGTTGAAACCCTGCCCAACGTGGTGGGCCTGATCTTCCATGAGGATCAATCGGGCTTCCTGGCCGGGGCCCTGGCCGCCCACCTGACCAAGACGGGCACCATCGCCGCGGTGTTGGGGACCGACCTGGTGCCGCCAGTGGTGGCCTTCAAGGAAGGGTATGAAGCCGGCGCCCGCTATGTCAAGCCGGACATCAACATCATCTCCACCTACCACCCGGGCGAGCTCTCCCAGGCCTTCACCGACCCGGAGTGGGGCGCGGCCACGGCCCGCCAGGCCCTGGATCAGGGCGCAGATGTGATCTTCGGCGCCGGCGGCCAGACGGGTAACGGCGCGCTCCAGGAGGTGGCCACCGCGGCCGAAGCAGGCCAGGAGGTCTACTGCATCGGCGTGGACACCGACCAGTGGGAGACCCTCCCGGCGGCCCACGCCTGCCTGGTCTCCAGCGCCATGAAGCTGATCACCCCCAGCGTGGTGGACCTGATCATGCAGGTCCAGAACGGCACCTTCCAGGGCGGCAACTACTACGGCCCGGTGGATCTGGCGCCGTTCCACGATTTCGAAGATGAGATTCCCCAGGAAGTCAAGGACGATCTGGCCCGCATCAAGGCCGGCCTGGAGGATGGCAGCATCTCCACCGGCTACGGCCAGTAGTATCGAGCGGACATGCAGGCTCGGCACGGGCGCCCCTGTGAGCGTGCGTCCATAGGAAGACGGGAGCGTGGCGCAGGCTGCCTCCCGTCTTTCCCTATCTGGTCGTAAATCCCAACAGTACGTAGGTCGCGCATCCTTGCGTGACAAGCATCCATGTCCGGCCTCCCGGCCGGACCTACGGCGTGGTGCGGGAACCCGCTTACGCACCATCTGATACCTGGACGAATTGACACCTCTTGGTACTCGGGACATATGGAGTGCCCATGAATATTCCTGTTTGGCGACGATTGGGCAGGGCGATCCTCATCCCGGTGCTGGCGCTGCTCACTGCGCTGGCCATCGGCGCGATGGTCATGGCCATTTTTGGCGACGACCCGGTCCGGGCCTACCAGGGGCTCTTCAGCGGGGCCTTCGGCAACGGCCGGGCCTGGTCCACCACCATCCGCAAAATGACGCCCCTGATCCTGACCGGTCTCTCGGTGGCCGTGGCCTTCAAGGCGGGGCTATTCAACATCGGCGCGTCCGGCCAGGTTATCATCGGCACCATCTGTTCGGTGGCAGTGGGCATCCACATGGAAGGGTTGCCCGCCTTCATCCACCTGCCCCTGGCCATGGCGGCCGGTATCGCGGGAGGTATGCTCTGGGGCTCGCTGCCGGGCCTACTTAAGGTCTACACGGGCGCCCACGAGGTCATTGTCACCATCATGCTGAACTACGTGGCCAGCCTCTTCGCCGGGTGGACCGTCTACGCGGGGGGCACCCAGGGGCAGCAGCCTGGCCCCCTCTGGGATCCCACGGCCGGCGCCATTTCCGAAACGCCCGACGTGTTGGCCAGCGCCCAGATCCCCTGGATCGTGGGGCCGCCCTACCGGGTGCACTGGGGGGTGGTGCTGGCCCTGCTGGTGGCCGCGGCCATGTGGTGGCTGATCTACCGGACGACGGTGGGTTTCGAGCTGCGCACCGTGGGCCAGAACGCCCGGGCAGCCCGCTACGCGGGCATGCGGGTGAACGGCATGATCATCCTGGCCATGGCCCTGGCCGGTGCCCTGGCCGGCCTGGCCGGCACCGTGGAAACCCTGGGACTGAACCACAAGTTTGCGCCGGAGTTCAGCGGTGCGGTGGGCTTCGACGGCATCACCGTGGCCCTGTTGGGCCAGACCCATCCATTGGGCGTGGTGCTCTCGGCCTTCATGTTGGGCGCGCTGGATGCCGGAGCCGCCCGCATGCAGTTTGAATCCGGGGTGGCGGCCGACATCATCCAGGTGATCCAGGCCCTGGTGCTGGCCTTTGTGGCCGCGCCCACCCTGATCCGAACCCTCTACCGGGTCCGCCGCGCGCCCGACGAGGTGGAGGCCACCACCCTGACCACCGGCTGGGCCGGGAGGTAGCACCATGGGACGTAGCGGGCAGTTCTGGAAGACTTCATCCATCATCAGCATGGCCTTCGCCCTCTTCCTGATGGTGATGGCCATCCTGGTCAACACCACCGACCTCAACCAGCAGGTCTGGCTGCGGGTGCTCTTTGGCGTCAGCGCGTTGAACTTCACCCTGCGGGCCAGCGTCCCCCTCATCCTGGGGGCCCTCAGCGGGATTCTCTGCGAACGCTCCGGCATCATCAACATCGGCATCGAAGGCATGATGCTGGCGGGCGCCTTCGCTGCCTTTGTGGCCAAGGTGGCGACCAACAGCTGGCCCTTGCCGGCCAGCCTGGCGGTGGGCGTGGCCACCGCCCTGCTGGTGGGTGGCCTGATGGGGCTGTTGCACGGCCTCCTCTCCATCCGCTTCCGCATGGACCAGATCATCTCCGGCACGGTGATCATCATCCTGGCGGCCGGCTTCTCCGCCTACCTCTTCGACCGCAGCGCGGTGGCCGAGGGCAAGTTTGGCCCGGTGCGCATCCCACTCCTGGCGGACATTCCGGTGCTGGGGAGCGTCCTCTTCGAGAACCCGCCCATCACTTATCTCACCCTGCTGCTGGTGGTGGTGATCCACGTGGCTCTTTTCCATACCCGGTGGGGCCTGCGCACCCGGGCTGTGGGCGAGCATCCCCGGGCGGCGGATACGGTGGGCATCAACGTCAACCGCTATCGCTACGTGAACACCATCCTGGGTGGTATGCTGGCCGGGCTGGCCGGGGGCTTCCTGGTCCTGGAGGCAGTGGGCCAGTTCCAAGAGGGCATGACCGCCGGCCGGGGTTTCATCTCTTTGGCAGCAATGATCTTTGGCAACTGGAATCCCTTCGGCGCGCTGGGTGCGGCCACCCTCTTCGGTTACACCCAGGCCCTGCAGAACGAGCTGTTGCTGGCCGGCGTGACCCGGGTACCCCGCCAGTTCATCTCCATGTTGCCTTACGTGGTCACCATTGTGGCCGTCTCCGGATTTGTGGGCCGGGTTCGCCCGCCCGCAGCAGAAGGCAAGGTCTACGAGACCGAAGGCAGTTCCGAGTGAGGGGGTAGCTCCGCCCGGCAGGAAGACCCCACCAGGAGACGCGGTCAGGAGACTTGGTGAAAGGAACACCATGACACAGTTAAATCCCACCCCGGCGCTCGAACCGGTGCTCGAAGCCCGCCACATCACCAAGCGATTCCCCGGCGTGGTGGCCAATGAGAATGTCAACCTCCAGCTCTACCCGGGCGAGATCCTGGCCCTGCTGGGGGAAAACGGGGCCGGGAAATCCACCCTGATGAACATCCTCTACGGCCTCTACCGCCCCACCGAGGGGGAGATCTGGGTGAACGGTCGACCGGTGACCCTCTCCAGTCCCAAGGACGCCATCGCCCTGGGCATCGGCATGGTGCACCAGCACTTCCAGCTGGTCCCGGTGATGACCGTGGCCGAAAATGTGATGCTGGGGAGCGAGAGCGTCCGGGGCGGCTTCCTGGATGTGGAAGCGGTGGCCAGGCGCATCCGGGAGCTGTCTGACCGCTACGGCCTGGCGGTGGACCCCTACGCGCTGGTGGAGGATCTGCCGGTGGGCGTACGCCAGCGGGTGGAAATCGTCAAGACCCTCTACCGCAACGCCGACATCCTCATCCTGGACGAGCCCACCGCGGTGTTGACACCCCAGGAGATCGAGGGCCTCTTTCAGGTGATGGGCCTGCTGCGGGACCAAGGCAAATCCATCATCTTCATCACCCACAAGCTTAAGGAAGTCCTGCGCATTGCCGACCGCATCGTGGTCCTGCGCAACGGCCGGGTGGTGGGCGAGACGGACCCGGCCCAGGCAACCCAGGCATCCCTGGCCGCCATGATGGTGGGCCGGGAGGTGATCCTGACGGTGCAGAAGGGGGAGGCCCGCCCTGGCCCTGTGGTGCTGGACGTGGTCGGGCTCTCCGCCCAGGACGATACGGGCGCGCTGGCCGTGCGCGATGTCTCCTTCCAGGTCCACGCCGGCGAGATCCTGGGCGTGGCCGGCGTCCAGGGCAACGGCCAGACCGAGCTGGTGGAAGTGCTCACCGGCCTGCGGCGGGCCATAGCGGGCCGGGTGACCATCGCCGGCCAGGAGATGACCAACGCCACGCCCCGGCGGATTACCGCCGAGGGACAGAGCAGCCACGTCCCCGAGGACCGGCACGCCTACGGCATGGTGGACACCTACCCGGTCGCCCACAACCTGGTCCTCAACACCTACTACCGGCCACCCTTCGCCCGGGGCTGGACCATCAATGAGCAGGCCATTCGGGAGCACGCCACTCGCCTGGTGGCGGAATACGACGTGCGTACCGCCAGCATCCTCACCCCGGCCGGGAGCCTTTCCGGCGGCAACCAGCAAAAGATGGTGGTGGCTCGGGAGTTCAGCCGGCCCAGTCGGCTGCTCATCGCGGCCCAGCCCACCCGGGGCATCGACGTGGGCTCCATCGAATTCATCCACCAGCAGATCGTGGCCAAGCGAGATCAGGGCGTGGCCGTCCTGTTGGTCAGCGCCGAGCTGGATGAGATCCTGGCCCTCTCGGACCGCATCGCCGTGATGTACCGGGGCGAGGTTGTGGCCATCCTGCCCCGGCAAGAGGCCACCCGGGAGCAGCTAGGACTGCTCATGGCAGGCGTCCGCCCGGAGGAGTTCCAACACGCCTCGCGGGCCGCCCAGGGCATGCCCGTCCGGGAGGGCGAACCTTCCCAGGCCGAATGAGCGCAGTTCCTCCCCGATTTGACAGCCCAGCCGTCGCTTGGCTATTGTGTATGCCAGGTACGTCCCAGTTCCAATTGTGCCCGGTCCCATTTTGATGTAATTTGATGTAAAGAGATACCATGGACCCATTCAGCCCCATCCTGGACCAGCCCCAGATCATCGATCAGGACGAGCTCGATCCTGCTGCCATTTATCGATTGGCCAACCAGGACGTGATCTTCACGGTAGACGCCAACACCGACCTCTTGGACCTCTTCTGGCCCTGGGCGGATGAATTCTACGCGCGGCGAATCCAGCTCCGCATCAGCAGCCCCCCCGACGACGAGCCCCTGATGAAGATGGCCACCCGCTACTACCCAGGCTACCAGGAGAGCATTCTGGGAAGCGAAGGGGTGATCGTCAGCAAGCGGCTGGCCGTTCCCCTGGGCTCCAACTACGACCGCTCGGTGCTGTGGATGCTGGAATGCCAGGCCGAAGGGGACCGGCTGCTGCGGCTGGAGGTGGAGATCGACTGGGGGCTGCCCCTCACCCAGCGTATGGTGGACGGGCTGCTGGTGGCCCAGATGAACCCGGGCCGGGCCCAGGGGATCTACGCCCAGCACAATGCAGACAGCACCCGGGTCTTTGGCAACCCCTACGGCCGCCCCTCTGCCGTGGAACTCAGCGACGAAGGGCGCGCCCTGCTGATCTACTACGTCCTGGTTAACGGAATCGTGGAAGTGCCCCTGGTGCTGACCATCAGCGACGTGGGTGAACAGGTGGCGTGGAACGGCTTCCTCTCCCTGCGGGACGCGGAGCGGGCCTTTGAGCAGGCAGACGAAGCCTGGAGCCGGGTGGTGAAAACGGGCCGCCTCTGGACCTCCGACCCCCGGCTGAACCGGGCCCTCCAGGTGGGGCGGCTGACCGCGCTGCGACACATCCAACGCCTGCGCACGGGGCTGGCCCCCTCGGACCGTCGGGTCGAGTCTGTCCCAGGGTTGGTTCGCTGCCTGGACGCCTATGACCTGGTCCTGAGCCGCAACCTGCTGGCCCACCTGCGCCGGGTGGCAGAAAGGAGCCAGGGCCGGCTGCCCATGACCCTGCCCTTGCGGGCCAAAGAGGCGCCGACCGACCCGGGGCTCGCGGTGACGGCCACCAACCGGGCCTACCTGGGCGCCCTCCACGGCCACATCCAGCGCCATGGCCCCCATCCCATCCTGGCCGACCACTATGAGGCTGCCCAGGCCTGCGTGGAAGCCCTGATTTTGTTGCGGCAGGAACTTCAGGGGGACGGTCCACGGCTGGCCGACGTGGCTGTGGCCCTCCAGTGGGCCACCCAACTGGCCACCTGGCACGGGGACAGCGTCAACGCGGCCCGGTGGGAGAGCGAAGCCCGGGAGTACAGTCGCCTGGCCCGGGCCGCCGGGGTATCTACCCTGGCCCAGCCCCCCTTCCCCCTGGACGACTGGGCGGAAGCCACCGGCTGGCAGATGTCCGAACAGGCGCCCTGGCATTTCAGCCGCCCGGAAGCAGGGATCGCCCTGGCCGGGGCAGCCATCTGGCAGGGATGTGGCCTGGGCTGGCAGGATGAGCATCTGGCCGTCTCCCCAGCTGCCCACAACCCGTGGACGTGGTGGGCGCTCCTGGAGATGCCCTGGCAGGACGGCAGCCTGAGCCTGGTGTGGGATGGGAAGGTCCTCTACGCCACCGGGCCGGTGAAGAGTGAGCATCCGGTGGTGCCGTGTGCGCGCATCCGCGCCCTGGGCGCCGGCGAATTCGACTTCGACCTCCAGTTCGAGATCACGCCGGCCCCGGGCGATGGGGAGCCGTCAACGGGCTCCCTCCTCCGTTTTCGACCCCATTTTGCTCGGCCGACCGGCTAGAGACACCAATGATGGAACCGATTGCCCCATGAAACGAACTGCCATTGTCTACGATCCCTTCCATGCCCACCATACCTACCCCCACCACCCCGAAAATCACCGCCGAGTTGAAGAAACCTGGGCCCTCCTCCAGAAGGACAGCATCCTGAAGCACCTCATCCAGGTGCCGTCTTCGCCTGCCCCCCGGGAAGCCATCCTGCGGGTCCACACCCCCGAGTACCTGAAGCGCCTGGAATACGTCGCGCTAACCGGTGGCGGCCATCTGGACGGCGACACCTACGTCACTGCATCCAGCTATGAGGCGGCCCTGCGGGCCGCGGGCGGCCTGCTGAACGTAACCGGCCATGTCCTGCGGGGAGAGGCGGATAACGCCTTTGCCCTGGTCCGCCCGCCTGGCCACCACGCCCTGGTGGACCAGGGGATGGGCTTCTGCCTGCTGGCCAACGTGGCCATCGCTGCCCGCTGGGCCCAGGACCGGTTCGGGGTGGAGCGGGTTCTGATCGTGGACTTTGATGTGCACCACGGCAACGGCACCCAGGATGTCTTCTACGCGGATCCGTCGGTGCTCTTCTTCAGCACCCACCAGTTTCCCTACTATCCGGGCACGGGTGCAGCAGGGGAGCGGGGGGCCGGCCCCGGGGTGGGGACTACGGTCAACGTCCCCCTGCCGCCTGGGGTGGGGGACGCGGGGTATCTGGAAGCCTTCCAACGCATCCTGATGCCCATGGCCCGGCGCTTCCGCCCGGAGCTCATCCTCCTCTCCGCAGGTTTTGACGCCCACTGGCAGGATCCCCTGGCGGGCATGCGGCTCAGCATTGCCGGCTACGCGCGGCTAACGGCGGTGGTGATGGAGCTGGCGGAAGAGCTTTGCCAGGGGCGGCTGGTAGCCGTCCTGGAAGGCGGCTACAACCTGGAAGTTTTGGCCCACAACGTGTTGAGCAGCCTGCGCCTGCTTCGGGGAGAAGCGGACGCAGTCAGCGATCCCTTTGGGCCCGCGCCGGGCGCCGAGCGGAAAGTAGCCCCCCTGCTGGAACAGCTGCGCCGGCTCCACCGCCTGGAAGATCCGCCCTTCTACGCCACCCCCCGCTGAAAAACGCCCTGCCCCGCCACGGCCGCTGCCCGACTCCGTGGCGGGGCGCTTGTGCTTTTTGGGACAATCGGGCTGTCGTCCATTTCCGGGATGGGGGCAGATTGTGGATAATAGTACAAATGGACCGAAAAACGGCCACGTCGCCCAAACGGTGGAGATTCCGCTGACGTCCTGGTATACGGCCATGGAACGGGCCTTGCAACAGGGCGCACCGGAAGAGGGGGCCCGGCTGGCCCAGGTGGTGCTCCGGCACCTGCCCCGACACCTCTGGACCTATCGTTGGCTCCTGCGGTTGACCTGGACGCTCAGACGATGGGATGAGGGGGAAGAATGGGGACGCCGCCTGCTACAGGCGGATCCAGGCCATGCGTTGGCCTGGCGGGCTTTAGCCCGAGCGGCGGAGCAGCGGGGGCAACGAGCCCGAGCCCAGGCCATGTGGCAGCGGGCGTTTGAAATGGCGCCCTTCGAGCCGGAGATCCGGGCCGGCCTGGCTCGGACCAGCCTGGAAGCCCCCCACGCCCTGGCCTTCAACCCGGCCTGCCTGGCCACCCTGTATCGGCTGGGTGGACGCTGGGCCGAGGCAGCCGCGCTGTACCGGGCGCTGGTCCGTGCCGAGCCCCGGCGCATCGACTTTCAGATCTGTCTGATGGTCGCGTTATGGCAGCTCCAGGCCCGGGAAGAAGCCTATCACCTGGCCCGGCACCTGGTGCAGAGCCAGCCCCATCTGCTCCTGGGCTGGGTCGTGCTGGAAACCACCGGCGACGAGAACGACTGGGCCCTGGCGCAGCATCCCATCCGGTCCATGGATCCAGATGGGATGTTCGTCCGCCGGGTTTACCGGCTTCCTCGGCCGCAGGAAACCTTCCACCTGCGGGTGACGGAAGAAGAGGCACGCCTGCTGGATGCGGGTGAGAGGACCTGAGGAATTTCTTGATTTATTCAATTCCGTTGATACCAGATATCACGAGGAGAAAATTCAGTGGAACGAACTTTTATTCTCCTGAAGCCGGACGCCGTTCAGCGGGGGCTGGTGGGCGAAATCATCAGCCGTTTTGAACGCCGGGGCCTGAAACTGGTGGCCATGAAGATGCTCCAGGTGAGCGAGGAGCTGGCCCGCCAACACTACGCGGTCCACGCGGGCCGGTCCTTCTTCGAGGGCCTCATCCGCTACATCACCAGCGCGCCAGTGGTGGCCATGGTGATGGAGGGGACCGATGCCATTGCCGTGGTGCGGAACACGGTGGGCGCCACCCGCCCCGCGGAAGCGGCTCCGGGCACCATCCGAGCTGACTTTGGCCTGGAGATCGGCCGCAACCTGGTCCACGCCAGCGATGGGCCGGAGACGGCGGCCAGTGAGATAGCCCTATGGTTTGGCGACAATCTAATCGAATGGCAACGGGCCAACGATCCGTGGATCTTCGAATAGAAAAGGCCCGCTGTCGACCCCGAACCCAGATCCACCGAGAAGGGCAGGCCGGCCGCGAAGAGACCCGCCCGACCCCAGCCATGGACGGGCAGGCGGCCACCGGCGGCACCTTCGCCGGCCCTTCACCGACCGCGCCCAGGGAAGCCCAGCCCGGACAGGTGCTGCCGGCACGGCTGGACAGCCTGCTGGCAGACGTGCCCGGATACGTTTTCAGCCACGCCCCCCTCCGGGTCCAGACGCTGGGCGGTTTCCGGGTCTGGCGCTATGGCGAAGAGATCCTCCCGGGGGCCTGGGGCCGGGAGAAGGCGTTGCAGCTCTTCCAGTTTTTCATTACCAACCGCAGCCGCTACCTGCACAAGGAACAGATCATCGACCAGCTCTGGCCGGATCTGGACCCACGCCGGGGAGACCGGGACTTTAAAGTGGCGCTGAACGCGGTCAACAAGACGCTGGAACCGGAACGGACGCCCTGGAGCGAAGCCCAGTTTGTCCGTCGGCAGGGTTTGGCCTACGGGCTGGCCATGGAATACATCTGGCTGGACAGCGACGTGTTCGAGCTGCTGATCGCAGCCGGCAACCGCCTGCTCTCCCCCCAGCCGGCGGACGGCCCGGGGGACGAGGACGAGGTGAAACCGCCTGCCGATGAATCCCTGGCCATGCGCTATCTCTCTGCAGCCGTGGAGCTGTACCAGGGGGATTACCTGCCCGACCGCCGCTATGAAGACTGGTCTGCGGCCGAACGGGAGCGGCTGCAAGTCCTGGCCTTGGGTACCATGACCACCCTGGCCGGGCTCTATCTGCCCTACAACCCGTTGGAGAGCGTCCGGCTGACCCAACGGGTGCTCGCCATGGATCCCGTGTGGGAAGACGCGTATCGGATCCAGATGCGCGCCTACGCGGCCCAAGGGAATCGCCCCCTGGCCTTGCGTACCTATCAGCAATGTGTCCAGGTCCTGCAGGAGGAGTTTGCCGTCGACCCCCTGCCAGAAACCCAGGGTCTCTACCGACAAATCCTGCAAAACGAACTCTGACATCCATTTCGTGACCCGTAACTCCGTAACCTTCAGTCCCCGCTCCTCAACGGGGGGCGGGGACTGGTGGAATTTTTTCGGGCTGTCCTCCTGCCGCGGCGTTCCTCTGGCCTGTAACCCATCTGTAACCGCCTCGATTTATCCTGCTGAATGCAGGCCTGTCTTCCAGGCAAATGGGGGATACGCCGCCTGCCTACCCCGATGTAAATGGACAACTGGCCTTTGTCTACCGGTTTTACCTGCTACTGGCTGAACCCTCCTGCCGGCCAGAAAGGTTCCAAGCCGTATGACCACACAGCGTGACATTGCCTCGTTCCTGGTCCGCTTCACCCAGGAGCGCTGGTCGGACCCGCAGCACGGGCCACAGGTGCGCTGGCGGGGCTACATCTGCCACGTCCAGGATGGCCTGGAATCCCGCTTCACGGACATGGTGGACGCCGTGCTCTTTATCCAGCACACCCTCCTCAAGCTGACCCTGCGCGCCACGGCCAGTGAGGACAGCGCCCACCAGGAGAAGCTGCTCCAGGAGAGCCTCCAGCGGTGGGAAGAGCTGGCCACCCACTATCGAGACGCCCTGACTGCGGTAATCCACCAGCTGATGGGCACGCCGGCACCGCCTGACACGCCAAAGGCAGAGGAGATGGGGCCGCCGGATGCTACGCCCCGGAAGGTTCCGCCCCCCCTGCACCGGGAAGCCGGCCACGTCCACGAGCGCCATCACCCTGCGCGCCACCCTGCTCCGCCCCCCCTTCCCCCTGCCAGCCACCCGACCCGCAACCTATCTACGCTTCCCCATGACGACCCTGACAGCCATGTGGCCCGGCTCCAGGCGGAGCTCTGTGCGCTCCAGGCCCGGGTTCGCCTGCTGGAAGAAAACCTGGCCCACCAGGCGGCTAAACGGACTGCCGGCCCAGATAGCGGCCCAGAATAGGACGGCTTCAGCGCCCATAGAGACAGTACCTATCGAAAGGATCCACTGGAGGAACCACAGATCTCTCACAGATGATCACAGATTATCCAGAGGGAATTGGTGTCATCCTCCGTGGCTTCTTGCAGGAGAGACAGGAAAGGCACAGGAGCCTCCGGCGGAAGCTCCTGTGCCTGAATTCTCGGGGCAGATAGGTTGCGGAAACGGTTTGGAAAGAGCCTGGCGTTACTTCTCGATGGGCATCTGGACGGCGTTGCCCCATTCGGTCCACGAGCCGTCGTAGTTGCGCACCTTCTCGTAGCCCAGCAGGTACTTCAGCACAAACCAGGTGTGGCTGCTGCGCTCGCCGATGCGGCAGTAGGTGATGATCTCATCGTCGGGCTTCAGGCCCTGCTCCGCTTCGTAGATGGCCCGCAGCTCGTCCGCGCTCTTGAAGGTACCATCCGGGTTGGCTGCCCGGGCCCAAGGGATGTTCTTGGCGCCGGGGATATGGCCGCCCCGGAGCGCGCCTTCCTGGGGATAGTCCGGCATATGGAGCAGTTCGCCCCGATACTCGCCCGGGCTGCGGACGTCGACCAGGGGTTTACGGACGGCCTGGTGTTGCAGCACCTGATCCCGGAAGGCCCGAATCACCGTGTCATCCCGCTGGGGCACCGGGTAGTCACTGGGGGGATAGCTGGGCTTTTCCCGGGTCAGCTCCCGGCCTTCGTCGATCCACTTCTGGCGCCCGCCATCCATCACCTTGGCATTGGTATGGCCAAAGAGCTGGAAGACCCAGAAGGAATAGGTGGCCCACCAGTTGTTCTTGTCCCCGTAGAAGACCACCGTGGTCTCCGGGGTAATGCCATGGCGCCGCATCAAGGCGGCAAACTGCTCTGGCCCCACATAATCCCGGATGATGGGATCGTTCAGATCCGTGTGCCAGTCGATGTTCACGGCACCGGGAATGTGGCCTGTATCGTACAGGAGGACATCCTCGTTGCTCTCGATCAGCCGAACGTTGGGATCGTTGAGATGTTCGGCGACCCACTCGGTGCTGACCAACACCTCTGGATGGGCGTATCCTTTGCTCATGGGATTTCTCCTTTTCTGAATTCTATTGCTGATTCTGCTTCTGGATTCTGACAGATTCTTCCAAACAGATTCTTTCAACGGTTCCGAACAGGTGTGTTGGCTTCTTTGTGAATCTTCATGCGGACAGATTCTGGCTCCGCCTCGGGGTCGAGTCGTCTGAATTTCGCTCCCCCCAGCCTGTCTCCGCCATTGCTGCCCGGCAGACCCTTGGTTTCAGAAGCCGGACAACAGGCCAGCCCCGCAGGTGGTCCGTATGCGCTAACCCGGTTTCAATCCAGCGCCTGACATGGAACTCGGCTACCATGGATGGCAACCGTCGAGAAAGCGCGGCCGGAATAGGCGATTTGGCTGGGTATCGAAAGCCAGGGCGAAGGAAGGAAGCGTGAGAAGCGCCGTTGACCGGCTCAACTACACGAGCAGGGGCCACAGAGAGGACAACAGAGGGCAGGAGCGGGGAACATGGTAGAGGAACTATCTGTGTGGGGCGGCCCGAACCTGCCCGGGCGCAGCCGTGGGATCACCCGTTGCTGTTGCCAGATAGAACGCATTGGAACCCCTTTCTGTACATGAACCGCGTTCATCCTACCGTTTACTGTCTACTGTCTTCTACCGAGGAACACTGCCAGGGAAGCCCAAGGACAATGGCGAGTATAGTGAAGGCGCGCCACTTTGTCAAATCAGGAAGGGACACCCCACTGTGGCAGATCCGGGCGGACAGCGCCACCGGTTTGCGGCTACAGGCCCCTAAATGGCATACACTCTAATTCTGAAGGTACCACTCAAAGGTGCCACTCGGAGGGAGAGTTCACCGCTGAAGCTGCAGTTCCTGGAGGATGGTGGGTATCATGGCCTCGGCTGCCGCCCGCCCGGCCGCCATCAATTCCTGGCCCGCACCCAGGTCGGCCAGGCCAATGTGGGCGATGGCCGGCGCGATGGGACAGTCCGCCATGGGGCGCTCCATCTGGCTGGCCCGGATCAGGGTGTAGAGGGCCACCATGGCCACCTCCAGCATGTTGCGGGGTTCCCAGGCTTGCTCCTGGGGAGCCGGCAACAGATCCACCGAGATCACGTAGTCGGCCCCCATCTGGCGCACCACAGCCACGGGCAGGTTGTTGACCGTGCCCCCGTCCACCAGCAGGCGATGCTCCCGGCGGCATGGAGTGAAGACCCCGGGCACGCTGCAACTGGCCCGGATGGCCGGCGCGATGGGCCCCTGGTTCATGACGATCATTTCGCCGCTGACAATATCGGTGGCAATGGCCGCGAAGGGGATTGGCAGGTCGTCGAAGGTGAGGGAGCCCCCCAGCACCTGCTCGATCCAGCCGATCAACCGGTCCAGATCCAGGATGCCCAGGGGCAGGCCCATCACCGAGGCCGTCCTGGCGTTGAGGTGCAACGAAGGGCGGCTCAGGCTACTGATGGTGCGCCAGTTCAGGTTCTCGGCCAGGGTGCGCATGCGGGTGGCAGAGACTCCGGCGGCACACAATCCCCCCACCAGGGCACCTGCACTGGTCCCCGCGATGCAGTGAATGGGGATGCGATATTCCTCCAAAACTTCCAACACCCCGATGTGGGCCAGCCCCCGGGCAGCCCCGCCCCCCAGGGCCAGGCCCACCTGCTGGGGGATCGGCTGCTTTTCCCACACCACGGGCACCACCGGAACCCGTCTGCTCAGTACGCTTCGCTGCGGCATCTTCTCGCCCATCCAAACTTACTCCCATCCTTTTTGACAGCGGAGTCATTCCGTGGCCCCATCCCCCGCACCAAGCCGATAGTGGCGCACCTGCACACCGTGGAAATCCGCCTGGTCCACCAGGGCGCCGTTCTGGGCCAGCCACTCATCCATCAGGTGCCGCCGATCCCACATCTCCACCTCGCTGCGCAGCACCCACACCTCGCGAAAGCCGGCCGTCAGGGCTGCCATCTGCTGGGCCACAGCCTGACGGGCCTGTTCGTCCGGCAGGTTGGTGTTGGTCCACAGCCCGGGCGCCCAGGGCGCCAGCCGTGCCTCGCTGTCCTGAAAAGGGCGAGGACCGAAGTCGCTGGTGTAGTAGCGGTACGCGTACTCCATGTGGGGAATCTGCAGGATCAGGAGGGCGTCCGGCTGCCGGCGCTGGGCGATGAATTGGACGCCATCCCGCAGGTTGTATTTGGTGGGGAGGGTCTTCTGCTGCCAGCCGGCGTAGAGCCAGAAGCCCACCACATACAACACCAGCCCCACAGCAATCAACCGTCCCGCCTTGCCGCCACTGTGATAGACGGCAGAAACGCCCAGGGCCATGAGCAACATCAGGGCCGGCCCGATCCAGATCACATAGCGATCGGTGAAGATAGGCTGACGCAAGCTCAGGCCGTAGATGGTCAACACCGGCACCAACAACCAACTCCAGAGGAAGGCCAGCCGACGCCATGGGGCCAGGAGGGCGTTATCCACCGAGCATCGCGCGCCCACTTCCCCCGCGCCCAGGAGCAGCCCGGCCGCCGCCAGGAAAAAGACCGGCGCCATCCACATCACCGGCCCTGGCGGCATGAAGCCCCGGCTGTGGTTGTACAGGAGGGTCTCCGTCATCTCCGCCAGGGGGGTGAACTGGAAGCCGGTGCGCTGCTCATTGGCAAGCAACAGATCCCACTGCCACCAGACCATGGGCAGGTAGGGCAGGGTGAGGCCGGCCAGGGCAGCGCCATAGCCCCGCCAGTGCCGCCTTGCCTGGGGCCACGCCAGCAGAAACCAGAGCCCATGCAGGGGGAAAATCAGGATCATCAACAGGTGGATGTAGAGGGCCAGCGTCAGGGTCGCCCAGTAGGCCAGCCAAGGCCGCCAACCACCCCGGGTGATCCCCTCCCACCAAAGCCAGGTGGCCAACAAAACCAGAGCCACGATGGTGGCGTACATCTTGCCTTCCTGACCATACCAGAGCTGATAGGGGTTGACGGCCAGGAAGAGCCCGGCCAGCAGGGGCAAGATTCCCCTTTGCCAGCCCCCGGGACGGGGCGGCAACAGGCGGCGGGCCACCTGATAGAGAAGGGGGACGCTCAGCATCCCGGCCAGCGCGGAGGGATAGCGCAGGGCGAACTCGGAGGTGCCCACCAGGGTGAACCAGGGACGCAGGGCCACGAAGAAAAGGGGACCGTTCTGGCCCGGCAGCACAAACATGCGCAGCGTCTCCGGCAGATGGCGGGTGGCAAAGTAGATGGCGTCCACTTCATCCCGCCAGAGGCTCTGGGCGGTGAGTCCATGGACGCGCCAGGCAAAGGCTACCAGGCTCAGCACGAGCAGGGCCGGCCGCGCCAGGAGCCAGGGGCGGGATACAGGCCGAAGGGTAGCCGCTCCTTCGGGCCGTGGGGCAAGGGAGGCCCCGCCGGAAAGGTCAGGCAGGTTGGGCGTCTGTACATTCATGGCAACGAAGCAGGCCAGTTGTCATCCGTGTCCGGCGGCCCCACGTCTTCCTCATCCTCGCCCCATTCTTCGTCGTCCTCCGGCGGGGTTGCCTCCAGTAGCTCGAAGCGATGGGCTTCCTGCTGGCGAAAGCTGAGCCCCGCCATGATCCCTGCGGCGGCAAAAAAGATCAGGGTCCCCAGCAGGAACCAGATCCAGCCGGCCGTCGCCATTGCGGCATCGATCACCCGGGCCGCCAGGAGCAGGTAGTCGGGCGTGGGGGTGGGCGTGGGATAGACCACAGGCCGCTGGGTGGGCAAGGGCGGAGAGGTCACCACGATCACCACCGTGGGAGCGGGCTGGGCCGCCTCCGGCGCTGATGTAACCGGCACGGCTGCCGGGGGCCCTCCTGCCGACGGCGGCGTCGGCAGGGGCGACTGGGCCTGGAGGGTCAGGAGGGCCGCCTGGATGGCCGCCACATCCACTGCCGGCACCTCCAGGGGAGAAACGGGCCGGGGGGTGGGCGTAGCCAGGGACGAGATGGCATAGCTCCGGGTGGGGGTCGGCGTGGGCGTGGACGGAGCCGGCGTAAAGGTGAAGGTGGGTATGGGCGTCGGAGGCACCGGCGTATTGGTGGGCGTGGCCGTGGGAAAGGGCGTGTTGGTGGGGGAGCTGGAACGGGACGTGGGCGTCGGCGTAGATGTAGGGATCCCCGCGACGTTGGCCACGGCCAGCGCGGTGGCCGTGGCCACATAGCCGGCCGGATTGGTGGCCGTATAGCGCATGACACTGTTGATGGGTGGATAGAGGGGGCCAAAGACGCGAGGCAGCCCAAAACGATTGACCAACACCTCATTGGTCAGGGTCAGCATCTGCCCTGGGGCCAGGGTGTGGGTGAAAGCGCCCTGGATGTTCAGCTCCTGCTCACGAAAGAGGTGGTGGGTGAAGGTAACCAGCCCCCGGTTAATCACCGTCAGGCAGTAGTACACGCCGGTGGTGGCTCCGACCTCAAGGGTGGTGGCCGTGCCACAACTGACCGGATCCGTCCCCAGGGTTTTGGTCACGGCGATGGCCGCCTGCCCCAGCGCCACGGTGGCCGATGCAGTGGCTGTGGTGGTGATCCCCCCGGGGGTCGTGCCGGTGTAGATGGCCACATTGACCACATCAGTCTGGACGCCGCGCACGGTCAGCGGCTGGGCAATCTGGTACTCTCCGGCATTGCCATCGGTGATGACCAGCCGCGCGCCCGGCGGCAGGGTGTGGGTGAAGGTGGCATCGATTCCCAGGCCGGGATCGTACAGGGCATGGCGGCTGAAGGTCACGTTGCCCGTGTTTTGCAGGGTCAAGCAAAAGCGGGCATCCTCGCCGGCAAGCAGGGCATGGGCCGTGGCCTGGGGACAACCTTCTCCTGGTGGCCCCACGCTTTTGGTAAAGGCCACCGTGGGCGTGATCACTGCCACCAGGGCCGTCGCGCTCACAACCACGCTGCGGGATACGGCGGTGGCCACTGCGGTCCAGGTGGCGGTGTTGACCAGGGAGCCGGTGACGGTGTGGCTGAGGACCAACCCGCCGGCCACGGTGTCGGTCACGGCGCCGGGGGGCATCGGGTAGATTCGGTCAGCCCACAAAGTGCCAAAGCGGACATCAGAGAGGCTGTGTCGGGTCAGGGAGATGGGGCCAGTGTTCTCCAGGGTGTAGCAGTAATACACCAAGGTGTTGGCCCGGACCCGCAGGCGGCTGCGGCTGCCACAGGCCGTTGGCGATGTGCCCACGGTGGCCGTCAGACGGGCCGTGGGCGTCAGCACAGGCGACTCCACCACCGGCAGCGAGCCGGTAGGCACCCCGGTCATGGTGGGCGTGACAGTGGGCGTTGTAGTGGGCGTGAGGGTCGAGGTCAGGGGCACGGTGGCCGTGGGCGTTCCGGTCCCGGGACCTCTCGGCAAAACAGTGATCGTCTGGGTAACGGTGGAGGTGGCAGTTTCGTTGGTGTCGGCCTGCCGGGACTGGATTCCCCCCTGGGGACTCAGGGCCTGGCAGGCGGCCAGCAGTAAAAACAGGAGGATCCCGCCGACAAAAAGGAGCAGCACGTGTCGGTTCATGGCTGACGCCAGGCAATGAGACCCACGGCCACCAGCACGGCAGCCAGGACGAAGGCCAGGAGGGCCAACACCCCCTTTGACTCCGCGCCGGTACTCGCGGAATCTTCCTGATTCCAGGCCAAAGCCGGGGGCGTTGGCGTTGCGGCGATGGGTGTGACCCGCTCCACGGCCAGGGGTGAATCGCTCCCCGGCCGCGTGGCCACATCCGCCCGGCATCCCCCCAGCCCGAAAACCAGGAAGAGCGCCAGGGAGGATATGACGAGAATCTTTCGGACCGCGCGGAATCCTACCTCTCCTGTGCACATATGGGCCCTATTATACACATATGGGCCCTATTATAAGCGATTCCTGGGAAACGGCCATATGGTGTAGGGATGGGATAGATGGTTCAACGTCCGTTCAACCATCGTTCAACGTTTCTCACAGTTGACAATCCCCCAGGGGTCCATTATACTTACAAACGACTCTGGACAAGTTGCTGCAAGGGGATTGTGCAACCTGTCCCAAGAAGACCCATAGAACCGTAAAAATGGCCATAGGTAGCCGAGTCTGCTGATGCAGGTTTACTGATACAGAAATTACCTTCCTTATGTCCGTGCTGGCCCTTCCTGTCCTTGTCGTAATTATCCTTAGCGAGCTTCTGGTCGTCGTACTCGGCGTCCAGAAGAACTTGCTGGTTGGAGAAGCGCGCTAGGACGGACCTGTTTTAACAGTCTCTGGTCACTGCAGACCCTTCCCAACCGGGAAGGGTCTTTTTGTATATCCCGGTTCATGCCGATATTCTGCCGATATTCTAAGGACCGACAGGTAAGGAGAGGTACCATGCCCCAGTCGCACCAAAATGGAGCCAGCTCTGCCAAAGAGAGGTCGGCCGAATCCCGCTCGACAGAGCAGGAGACGCCCGTCCCGATGACGGGGGCCCAGATGGTCTGGGAAGCCCTCGTGCGTGAAGGAGTGAACGTCATCTTCGGCCACCCGGGCGGCGCGATCTTGCCCACCTACGACGCCCTGGCCCCCTATGAAGAAAGCGGGAAGATCCACCACGTCTTGGTGCGCCACGAACAGTGCGCGGCCCACATGGCCGACGGCTATGCCCGGGCCACCGGCCGGGTGGGCGTCTGCATCGCCACCAGCGGCCCCGGCGCCACCAACCTGGTCACGGGTCTGGCCACGGCCCAGATGGACAGCATCCCCATCGTGGCCATCACCGGCCAGGTGCCCTCCAACCTGCTGGGCACCGACGCCTTCCAGGAGTCCGACGTGGTGGGCGTGACCCAGCCGGTCTGCAAACACAACTACCTGGTGACGGACATCCACGAACTGCCCACCATCCTCAAGGAGGCCTTCTACATCGCCCGGGAAGGGCGCCCTGGTCCTGTTCTCATCGACATTTGTAAAGATGTACAGACGGCCACCGGCCTCTTCCGCTACGACATGGAAGTAGACCTGCCCGGCTTTGAGCCCTGGCCCACGGTGGATCCCGCGGCGCTGGAGCGAGCCGCCGAGCTGATCAACCGGGCCGAGCGCCCCTTGATCCTGGCCGGCCACGGCGTGCAGCTGGCAGGGGTGAGCCGGGAGCTGGTGGAGCTGGTGGAAAAGGCCGAGATCCCGGTGGTCACCACCCTGCTGGGCGCGGGCAACATCCCCGAGAGCCATCCCCTCAGCCTGGGCATGGGCGGCATGCACGGGGAAGCGTTCGCCAACCGGGCGGTGCAGGCGTGCGACGTGCTGATCGCCATGGGCATGCGCTTCGACGACCGCATTACCGGCCGCCTGGACCGCTTCGCCAAGCAGGCGAAGATCATCCACTTTGAACTGGACCGGGCCGAGGTGGGCAAAAACGTGGTGCCAGACGTGGCCGTCATCGGCGACCTGGCCGAAACCCTGCCCGCCCTCCTGCCCAAGATCGAGGCTCGACGCCATCAGGTCTGGATCCAGGAAATCAACGAGTGGCGGGCCGACTCTCAGCAGACCGACATTTTGAACTACGAGGTGGATGAGCTGATCCCGCCCTACGTCATCCGCCAGCTCTGGCACTGCACCCGGGAAGCCCGTCCCATCATCGTGACCGATGTGGGCCAGCATCAGATGTGGGAGAGCCAGTACTACATCCACGAGCATTCCGGGCAGCTCATCACCAGCGGCGGCCTGGGGACCATGGGCTTTGCCCTGCCCGCGGCCATCGGCGCCCAGATGGCCGACCGCAACCGCCTGGTCTGGGCCGTGGCCGGCGACGGCGGCTTCCAGATGACCCTCCAGGAACTGGCGGTGTTGAAGCAGGAGAAGAACCTGCCGGTGAAGATCGCCATCATCAACAACGGCTTCCTGGGCATGGTGCGCCAGTGGCAGCAGCTCTTCTACCAGAAGCGCTACGTGGGCACCCCCGTGGTCTCGCCGGATTTCGTCAAGCTGGCCGAGGCCTATGACATCCCGGCCGTGTCGGTGCGCAAGCCCCAGGATGTGGTGCCGGCCCTGGAGCGGGCCCTGACCACGCCCGGCCCCTTCCTGATCGACTTCCGGGTCAAGGAAGAGGTGAATGTCTACCCCATGGTGGCGCCCGGCGCCGCAGTGGACGACCTGATCCGCCGCCCCAAGCCGGCCATCGTCCAGGGATACAGCGGCGTGGAGCCCCATTGGTAAGGGGGACACGAATCAAGAACCATCGTAGTCACGATATGACCGTCGGTCCGGTCTGGAAACCGGACCGACGAAGGCATGTGTGCCACTGCGTAAGACAATCGGTACAACACTGAAAACGGGACGAGACAGCCTGTACACGCTCACAGAGAAGCGAGGATTCAAGATGAAGCACACACTCGTCGCCTGGATGCGGGACAAGCCCGGCGTGTTGAACCGGGTTTCGGGCATGTTGCGCAGGCGCAACTTCAACATCGACAGCCTGCAGGTGGGCCACAGCGAAACCCCGGGGATCAGCCGCATGACCTTCGTGGTGGACGGCAACGAACGCATGGTCGACCAGGTGATCAAACAGCTACGCAAGGTGATCGACGTCACCCGGGTGGAGGACATCACCGACAAGCCCATGGTGGCCCGGGAGCTGGCCCTGATCCGGGTTCAATGCACGTCGGAGACCCGCTCCGAAATCGTGCAGATCGTCAACATTTACCGGGGTGAAATCGTGGACGTCTCCATGGACAGCATGGTCGTCCAGATCGTCGGCTCCGAGGAACGGGTGGATTCCCTCATCGACCTGCTGAGCCAGTTTGGCATCGCCGAAATGGTGCGGACCGGCCGGGTGGCCCTGGTGCGGGGTACCACCGAACGGCGCTTCCGGCGGAGCACCGCGGTGTGGCGGGCCCGGGCCAATGGTGCCGCCAGCGAGGACGCGCGTTTGACAACCGGTGGCGTATAGGAGATAGTCTAGCAGTGAGGCCACGGGATACGGGCCTGCAAGTCAGGACACCTGTCTGAGCCCATACATCCATCCCGGTGGACTGTACCCGTATTCAGGGCAATGCAACCCATCGTACCAGCAAAACGTACAAACAAGACAACAAAACGGAAGGTTTAACGTACTCATGGCCAAGATTTACTACGAAAATCAGGCAGATCTGAGTCGGCTGGCGAACAAGAAGGTAGCCATCATCGGCTACGGCAGCCAGGGGCATGCCCACGCCCTCAACCTCCAGGACAGCGGCGTGGATGTGCGGGTTGGCCTGTACGAGGGCAGCAAGAGCTGGCCCAAGGCAGAGGCGGACGGCCTGCGGGTCATGACCACGGCCCAGGCCGCGGCCGAAGCCGACATGATCATGATGGTCCTGCCGGATCCCATCCAGGCCAAAGTCTACGAGCAGGAGATCGCCCCCTACCTGAAAGAGGGGGACACCCTGATGTTTGCCCACGGCTTCAACATCCGCTATGGCTTCATCGTGCCGCCGGCCAACGTGGACGTGACCATGGTGGCCCCCAAGGCGCCCGGCCATCGGGTACGGGAAGTCTTCAAAGAGGGCTCCGGCGTGCCCGCGCTGGTGGCCGTCCATCAGGACGCCAGCGGCGAGGCCCTGGCCAACGCCCTGGCCTACGCCAAGGGCATCGGCAGCACCCGGGCCGGCGTCCTGGAAACTACCTTCGCCGAAGAGACGGAGACGGACCTCTTTGGCGAGCAGACGGTACTCTGCGGCGGCGTCAGCGAGCTGATCAAGGCCGGCTTCGAAACCCTGGTGGAGGCGGGCTACCAGCCGGAGATCGCCTACTTCGAGTGCCTCCACGAGCTGAAGCTCATCGTGGACCTCATGTACCAGGGCGGCCTGAGCTACATGCGCTATAGCGTCAGCGACACGGCCGAGTGGGGCGATTACAAGAGTGGCCCCCGGGTCATCACCGAAGAAGTGCGCAAGGCCATGAAGCAGATCTTGGCCGAGATCCAGTCCGGCGCCTTCGCCGAGGAGTGGATGGACGAGTATCACAGTG
>FWPU01003608.1_pt1 | contig 38561 bp, 40 predicted proteins | sample 2228361 | NCBI WGS metagenome assembly FWPU01 (sample SAMEA103939777, study PRJEB20133) | metagenome | reverse complement strand
TGTAAAATCCCTTTTAAATTTTGAGGAATCTAGCAAAAAGATTTCTTTTTCAGGAAAGATGGATCCTATTGAGTTTTATGGAGATAAGATTAATTTTGACTCCAATTTTAAAGCTGAAGTTGAGATTAAAAGAATAAGTAGGGGTCTCGAATTAACCGGGAGCGGAGAAGTAAAGGTAAGCCTATCTTGTAGTCGTTGCCTTAAGAAAACTCCTTATCTATTAAATTTTGAGATCGATGAAATTTTTATCGAGAGGAAAATGGAAGAGTTTGTTCCCAAGGACTCAGACTTTTTTTTCATCGAAAAAGAATCTATAGACTTGTATCCGATGTTAAGGCAGTTAATTATTATAAATCTGCCGATGAAATTCCTCTGTCGGGAGGATTGCAGGGGGATTTGTCCGAAGTGTGGAACTGACCTCAATGAGAGGGATTGTGGTTGTTTGCAAGGTGAAGTTGATGTAAGATGGGAACCCTTGAGAAAGTTCAAGAATATCTAGGAGGTGGAAATGGCTGTTCCTAAAAAGAAGAGCACGCGAGCGCGGAGAGACAGGAGAAGGGCGCATCACATAAAAGTAAAAGCTGTAAATTTAATTGAATGTCCTCAATGTCGTCAGCTTAAATTACCCCATAGAGTTTGTCCTCATTGTGGGTTTTATAAGAACAGGGAAGCAATTGAAATAGAGTAGGATAAAAAGTTTTTTTGCGTTGATTGTCTCGCTGGATTTCGTGAAATTTCTTTACCTTTTCTCTTGCACCCTTGACTTTTTCCGAAGCAAAAGAAATGATTTCATTAATATGAATTTTTCCCCTTTTTAAAGAAGGAAGATGAAAAAGAGGTGTAGATGTGGATTTGTTAGCCGGATTTATGGGGAAGTTAGCTTAATTAATCTGTCATTTTCTACAAATACAGGAAGTTGATTTGAATCCTGTTAGAGTTTATAAAGAGGGATAAATGATTTTAGATGCTGAGATTGGGGTGAAATAGGTGAAAGGGGTATTTTTTATCTCAAATAGCAATTATTCAGGCAAAACGGGCATTATATTAGCATTGGGGAAAAAGTTGAAAGAGAAGGGCATTAAAATTGGCTATTTTAAGCCATATGGTTTTTGGGTGCAGCAAGTGGAAGGTGGTTTTGTGGATGAAGATGCCCTTTGCGTGGCACAAACACTGGATTTGAAAGATGAATTACAGGATTTATCGCCTGTATTTCTAAATACAGAGAGGCGCCTGTCTTTGGTTGAGGAAGAAGAGACCTCAGTAGAGAGGAGAATTGTAAATTCTTTTCAAAATGTCTCTCGCAATAAGGATGTTGTTTTTGTGGAGGGAGGAGCTAGTTTTTTTGAAGGCGAGACCTTCGGTTTAAGTGCTTCACGTTTATCAGGGAAGCTTAATCTCTCTGTAATAGTTATTATTAAAGGTGAACCTATTATTTCTCTTGACGATGCTTTGGCTTCAGTCTCCATATTTTCAGATAAGCTTTTAGGTATTATTTTCAACTGTGTTCCCGTAAGTAGCTTTGAGCAGATTGATGTGGTTAAAAAGGAGGCACTTAAGAAGGGAGTGAAGGTTTTTGGATTCATTCCTGAAGACCGCACTCTTCTAGGGATTACAGTTGAAGAGCTGGTAAAGAAGCTGGGAGGAAAAATCCTTTGCTGCGAAGAGAAAAAGGAAGAGATTGTAGAAACTTTTATGGTCGGAGCTATGGGTCAGGAGAAGGCCCTTCATTTTTTCCGAAGGAAGAGAGACAAAGCGGTGATTACTGGTGGAGACCGGGCAGATATTCAATTAGCAGCTTTAGAAACCCCAACCAAGTGCTTAATTTTAACCGGAGGTTTTTATCCTAGTCCCTTTGTTCTTTCCAGAGCAGAAGAGCTTGGTGTGCCAGTTATTCTCGTTCCTGATGACACATTTACTGTAGTTGATAAAACAGAGCATCTTTTGGGAAGAGTAAAAATACATGAGCCTGAAAAGGTCCAGAGATTGATTAATCTTTTAGAGGAAAACCTTGATTTAAATTCTCTTATTAATTCTTTTAGCGTTAGCTGATGATTTGGGTTTCTGTTGACGCTCACGGTGGCGATTACGCTCCAGACGAGATCATTAAAGGCGCTCTCCAAAGTCTTGGGGAGGGGAGCCATGCGTTGTTTATTGTGGGAAGGAAAGAACTAAAAAAAAGTCTTCCTTCCAGCGAACGCTTAAGATTTGTGGAAGCAAGTTCAGTTGTGGGAATGGATGAGAAACCCTCCTTTGTAGTTCGCGAAAAAGGGGATTCTTCAATGGCACTTGCTGTTAGTTTAGTAAAGGAAGGGAAAGCTTCTGCTTGCGTTTCTGCTGGGAACACTGGAGCTTTCATAAGCTTTGCTACTTTAATGCTTAAGAGAATAGAAGGCGTGGAAAGGCCTGCTATTTTGGTGACTATTCCTGGAGAAAAAGGACCTGTGGTGATGTTAGATGTGGGGGCAAATTCTGACTGCAAACCACGCTATCTTAAAACTTTCGCTATTTTGGGCAGGGTTTATGCAGAAAAGGTTTTAGGTTTTAATAAAGTGAGAATAGGACTTCTGAACATCGGTGAAGAAGAGGGAAAGGGGAATTCCTTCACGAAAGAAGCGTACAATTTTTTAAAGAAGCTGTCTATATTTGTGGGGAATGTGGAAAGCAAGGATGTGCTCAGGAATGCATGTGATGTCGTAGTCACAGATGGTTTTACAGGCAATGTGTTTTTGAAAACTATTGAAGGTGCTGCAGAACTCATCCTTTCTGAGCTTAAAAAGGAGTTTAGCTCAGATTTTCTTTCCCGCTTGGGATCGCTTCTTCTTATGTCTTCTTTGAAGAGGCTGAAAAAGAAGCTCGATTTTGAGGAGTACGGCGGAGCACAACTTCTTGGTGTTAACGGTGTAGTCACCATTTCGCACGGTCGCTCTCGGGCAAGGGCAATAAAGAATGCCATACTTTTTGCAGCCCGTTCAGCTAGAGAAAATGTGGTTGAAAAAATTGCAGAGAGCTTGCTCCGTTAAGTTTTAATCAGTGCACTTTTCACCTGTTGGAGAAAGTGTTTATTTTCTCTTTTTGTCATAGCCAAGATTTAAAATAGCTACAAAGATGAAGGAAAAATTATTTCCCACTAAAAAGTGGGAGAGGGTCCTTTGGAAGAAGGGGTATAAGCGAGTGGCAGGTGTCGATGAAGCAGGAAGGGGAGCTTTAGCGGGACCACTAGTAGCAGCAGCAGTTGTTTTACCGAGGGGATTTTATCTTTCTGAAGTGCGAGATTCAAAAGAACTCACTCCTAAGAAAAGAGAGGAACTTTTTGAGGAAATTGTGGCAGCTTCTCTCGCTTATAATATTGTTCAGGTTTCATCAGAGGAAATCGATAACTTGGGGATAAAAAGAGCACATTTAAAAGCACTTTGCATGGTTGTTGAGGGTTTAAAGCCTCCGCCAAACTTTATCCTTTGTGACTATTACGCTCTTCCTTTTTCAAATTCAAAATCGATAACTCACGGTGATTCCCGCTGTTTTTCCATTGCTTGTGCTTCTATACTGGCAAAAGTTTACAGGGATAAATTGATGGAAAATTACCATGTAATCTATCCGTATTACAATTTTAAGGAAAACAAAGGTTACGGAACAAAAAACCATTTTAAAGCTTTAAGAGATTTTGGACCTTCTTCCATACATCGATTGAGTTACCGAGGTGTGGGCTTTTGGGAAGAAAGCTTGGAGGGAATTGTTGAGGAAAGGTGAGTTTGGCGAGAAGTTTGCTGTTGATTATCTGCGGCGCAAAAGCTTCAGAATCCTGGCTAAGAATTATCGTTTAAGGTTTGGTGAAATAGATATTGTAGCTAAGAAAGGAAAAACTTTAGTTTTTTGTGAAGTTAAAACCAGGGAGGGTAGTAGATTTGGAGAGCCTTTTGAAGCAGTTACAGAGAGAAAAAGAGAAAGGCTAAAAAAATTAGCTGAAGGTTATTTGTTAGCTGAAAAACCTGATTTTGAAGAGATCAGATTTGACGTCATTAGTATTTTTATTGATAAAGAAAAAAGCATCTTCGTGAACCACTTAGAAGGGGCTTTCGATTGAAAGGTATTAGTCTGCTTGGGGAGACGCCTCTTCTTGAAATTGGCTTTCCTTAAACTCCTTTAATTTAAGGTAAGCAAATGTCCAGAAGTTTGTGAAGAAAGTTCCCAGCAATCCTTGAATGAGAAGAAAAAAAACTACCAGCATCAAAAGCAGAACCAAGCCAATGGGCAGAAGAATGAGAAAAAGAGCGATGTTTTGGGAGCTTAAAGCAGCAGTCATGCCCAGGATTATAGGAAGAGAGGGGAGTAGAAATAAAAGAATGGCGAAAATGAGGGTAAATAAAGCTAAAAATCCTAACGCTATCTCTATTAACCAGAGAAGAGCCACGTTTTTCCAAAATGATTTTATAAGGGAAAAGGCTTGGGAAATGGATTCGAAAACTCTGGCATCCTCAATCACTAAATATCTGTGAGCAATTTCCGTGAGCACTGAGAGGTATATAGCAATGAGTATAATGATAATAACCAAAGGGAAGAGCAGAAGTAGAAATGCAAAGAAGCTAGTATTAGAGGGAATTTTTATGGCGTTTCCTGTGATGAGAATGAGGAGGATAATCAAAATAGGGAGAAGTATGAAAAAGAATGGTATCCAGAGAATCCAACCCGTAGCTATGTATCGGAAGAAAAAACGAAACCCCGCGGAAAGCCCTTCGAAGAAAGAAGGTTTTATCTCATCACATTTTGAAGCAAGGTAGATTAAAGCTGGTTTTGAAATATATCGGGCAATTAAAAGTAAAATTAGGAAGAAAAAGACTAGCAGGGCGACGAGAATAATTAAAGCCATGTATTTTTGAAAGAAAGTGGTTAATTCAGCTGAATTGAAGAAAGGGGGTGGAGCCGCCTCCTCGCTGCGGGGTAAGTTAATGTTGAGACTGGGATTTGAGCTGCCACTCCAACCGATAAAAAATCCAAAAATCCAAAGTATCTTGTATCTCCAAGCAATTTCCCAAGATTTCTTTACTACTGCCCAATAGTCAAACCTCATGTCTTTGAGAATAAATGAAAAATTTTTCCAAAGCAACCAAATATAGAAGAAATACAAGCGTTGAAGAGCTGAAGTGCAGTAGACCAACGCAATTTTAAACTTTCAAACTACAGGACTTCAGAGCTCATGTCCAGAGCATAATTTCTCATCTATAATTTAAACTGTGATGGACGAAATAATTGTAGTTGGAGGAGGCTTGGCGGGAAGCGAAGCCGCCTACTTTTTAGCAAAGAGGGGAATAAAGGTCACTCTTTTTGAGATGCGTCCTAAGAAAATGACGCCGGCTCACAGGAGTCCTTACTTGGCTGAGCTTGTTTGTTCAAATTCATTTCGTTCTAATGACATAAAAAAGGCGCCTGGACTTTTAAAGGAAGAAATGCGTCTCTTGGGTTCTTTAACTATGCGGGTTGCTGAAGAAGCAAAAATACCTGCAGGTATGGCTTTAGCGGTGGACAGGGAAATCTTCTCTCGAAGAATTACAGAGATTATTTCTTCCCATCCGCTTATTGAAATAGTGAGGGAAGAGGTAAAAGAGATCCCTCCTCAGAGACCTCTCATTATTGCTACAGGTCCTTTAACCTCTCCGCCCTTAGAGAACTCTTTGAAAGAGTTGACTGGTTCGGAAAGTCTTTATTTCTACGATGCAGCTGCTCCCATCGTTTTAAAAGAGAGCATTGATATGGAAAAGGCTTTTGAGAGCAATCGATACGGGAAAGGGGAGGGGAGTTATATAAATTGTCCTTTAACCGAAAAGGAGTATGAAATTTTTTACCAGGAGTTGGTGAAAGCGGAAAGGGTTCTTCCCCGAGACTTTGAGAAGGAGATTTACTTTACAGCTTGCCAGCCTATAGAGTCACTTGCGCGACAAGGCAAGCAAACTCTCCTTTATGGTCCCATGAAACCTGTAGGGTTGATTGATCCTCGCACTGGTAAGCAGCCTTTTGCGGTGGTTCAACTGAGGCAGGACGATGCTTCAGCTCGACTTTACAATATGGTCGGTTTTCAAACCAGTTTGAAGTGGAAAGAGCAAGAAAGGATATTTAGGCTAATTCCTGCCATAAGAAAAGCAGAGTTTGTAAGATTTGGAGTAATGCATAGAAACACTTATCTAAACTCACCGAAGATATTGAAACCTACCTTAGAAATGCGTAACTTTCCTGGGATTTTCTTAGCTGGTCAAATAAGTGGGGTGGAAGGATATATTGAGTCTGCTGCTTCAGGCATCGTAGCTGCTTTAAATGTTTTTGCTAAGTTGAAAGGGTATGAAAAAGTAATTCTTCCTCCCACAACAGCCTTGGGAAGTCTACTTCTCTATATTTCAAATAAAAAAATCAAGGATTTTCAACCTATGCATGTGAATTTTGGTCTCCTTCCGTCTTTGGAAAAGAAAATGAGGAAGAAGGAGAGACACCAAGCGTATGCAGAAAGGGCTCTCTTTGATTTGAAAGCATTTTTGGCAAGGAGAAAAGAACTGTTATAATCTCATATGAAAGATGCAGAAGGAGATAAACCAGTTTCTTTCTTATTTAGGGGATTATAAGAACTTTTCACCGCATACCTTAAGGGGTTACAAGGCTGATTTAATGCAGTTTAAAGAATATCTGGCAAAAACTCATATCTCTTTGAAAGAGGTGAAGTACAAGCACCTTCGCCGTTATCTGGCTTATCTTTTTTTAAAAGGCTCTTCTGTTGCCAAGAAAGGAAGCTACTCAAGAAGAAGTGTTGCTCGAAAAGTTTCTTCTTTACGCTCATTTTTTCATTACCTTTCTGGAGAAGGAATTATAGAAGGCAATCCAGCTCTCTTCTTAGCCTCTCCCAAAATTGAGAAAAAACTTCCTAAAATTCTCAGAGAAGAACTTTTAACTTCTCTTTTTTCGCTTCCTGATATCTCTTTTTTTGGAAAAAGAGACAAGGCAATTTTGGAGACTTTGTATGGTTGTGGATTAAGAGTCAGCGAGCTAGTGAGTTTAAATGTGGGTTCTTTTTCGCTCCAGAATAATGAAGTTAAAGTGATGGGAAAAGGCGGTAAGGAGAGAGTAATTCCTGTGAATGAGGAAGCTAGTCAAGCTATTCAAGAATATCTTAAAGCAAGAACTCGGTTCTTGAAGGGGAGAGAGGAAAAAGCTCTTTTTTTAAATCGCTTCGGGAAAAGGTTAAGCGACAGAGGCGTGAGAAAAATTTTGCAGAAGTATTTGAAAAGATTGGGCATTCATTGGGGTATTTCTCCTCATACTTTAAGACATACTTTGGCTACTCATCTTCTTGAAGGCGGGGCTGATTTGAGAGTGGTGCAGGAAATATTGGGTCACAGCAGCCTTTCCGCAACTGAGGTTTATCTTCATTTGGAGAAAAACAGGTTGCAGGAGGTGTATAGGAAAGCATTTCCTAGGGCATGAAGATAGATGAAGTTTGGAAGGAATACAAGAAAACAAAGGATATAAAGCTCAGGAACAAACTCATAGTTTTTTACGCACCGCTTGTTAAGTATATTGCTGGTCGGGTCTACTCTCATCTTCCCAAGTTTGTTAGTGTGCAGGATTTGATAAGCTCGGGTACTTTAGGTTTAATTGATGCAGTGGAGAAATTTGATTTGAGGAAAGGTGTGAAGTTTGAAACATATGCTGCTCGAAGGATTAAAGGTTCCATCCTTGATTTTTTAAGATCGATGGATTGGGTTCCCAGAAACTTGAGGAGCTTAGCTAAGGAAATAGAAGAAGTGTACAACGATCTCGAGGGGAAGCTTCACCGTTCTCCTACGGATGAGGAAGTCGCTAGAGAGATAGGAGTTTCTTCAGAAAAACTGCAGAGCGTTCTCTCTCAACTTTCATACTCATCCATTTTAGCTTTGGATGAGATGGTCCAGGCTCAGGATGGAGAAGAGGAAGTAAGTTTACTAAGTGCTATTGAGGACACGAAATCGCCTCAACCGGCTGAAAGGTATGAAGAAGAAGAAAAGAAAGAGTCGCTTCTCCAAGCTGTGAAGTCGCTTCCTGAGAGGGAAAGAAAGATAATAGTTCTCTACTACTATCGAGGAATGACTCTGAGGGAAATTGGAGAAATTCTTGGGGTGAGCGAATCCAGAGTTTCTCAACTTCATGCAAAAGCACTTTTCAGGCTGAGAAATTACTTGAGAAGGATTTACACAACAGGTGTCCTCTAAATTTCGTTCATTTTCCTCTCTTTTTATGCTAGAATACCCTTCACTACGCACATCTACCCTTCCGAGGTGCCCGAAAGGGTTGTAAAAAAAAAAGGGTAGATGGAGGTAAAAAACCAAAGGAGGTTTGGAAATGAAAGTAGCGATGAAAGATCTTCTTGAAGCGGGGGTTCATTTTGGCCACCAAACCCGCCGCTGGAACCCCAAAATGCGTCCCTACATCTTCACAGAAAGAAATGATATTTACATCATTGACCTGCAGCAAACTTTGGGAAAGTTAGAGGAGGCTTATAATTTTGTGCGGGACTTGACTTCCAAGGGAGGGGTTATCCTTTTCGTGGGAACAAAAAAACAAGCTCAAGATGCAATTAAGGATGAAGCTACGAGATGTGAGATGCCTTTTGTAGCTTACCGCTGGTTGGGAGGTATGTTAACTAATTTTAAAACCATAAGCTCTCGCATAAAAAGGCTTGAAGAATTGGAGGAGATGAAAGGAAAAGGAATGTTTGAAACTCTTCCTCGAAAAGAGGTAATGCGCTTGGAAAAGGAGCTTCTAAAGCTTCAGAGGAATTTAGGTGGGATTAGGAATCTCGACCGCTTACCTGACGCAGTTTTCATCATTGATACAAAGAAGGAAGAAATAGCAGTAAAAGAAGCAAGGAAGTTGGGAATTTCCATTGTTGCCATTGTGGATACTAATTGCGACCCTGATGAGGCAGATTATGTGATACCTGGTAATGACGATGCTATAAGGTCAGCTGCTCTTATAACTAGCGTTATTGCTGATGCTGTGGTGGAAGGTAAAGGTGTTTGGGAAGCACAGCAAAAGGAAGTGGAGACAAAACTCCTTGCAGAAGAGAAAAAAGAAGCTGCCTTAAAAGAAGAGGCAGAGGAGAAAGTTGAAGAGAAAAAGGAAGAGAAAGAGGAAGTGAAGGAAAAAAAAGAGGAAATAAAAGAGGAGAAATTAGAGAAAGAGAAGGTTAAAAAGAGCAAGGAAAAAAAGATTAAGAAAGAAAAGAGTGAAGAGAAAAAGGAAGAAAAGAGAAGTGGAGCGAAGAAAGAGAGAAAAAACCAGAAAAAGGAGGAAAAATGAAAATTCCCACGGATTTAATAAAAAAGTTGCGAGATGAAACGGGAGCAGGTATTATCGACTGCCGCGAAGCACTGACAGAGTGCAAGGGAGATTTGGAGCTCGCCCGAGACTATCTGCGGAAAAAAGGTCTAGAGAAACTGGCTAAAAAAAGCAGTCGAGTAGCGAGAGAGGGTCTTATCGATGCATATGTTCATGCCGAGGGGAAGATAGGCGTTTTAATTGAGGTTAATTGTGAAACCGATTTCGTAGCCAGAAACGAAGTTTTTAGAGATTTCGTTCACAACCTTGCTCTGCAGGTTACTGCTTCCAACCCTTTATACATTAAGCCTGAAGATGTTCCTAAGGAAGTTTTGGAAAAGGAAAGGGAATTTTACCGTGCTCAAGCAGTAAATAAAGGAAAACCAGAGAAAGTAGCAGAGAAAATTGTTGAAGGGAAGATGAAAAAGTTTTATGAGGAAACTTGCCTTTTAGAGCAGCCTTTTATTAAAAATCCTGAGATAAAGATTAAAGATTATTTAGGTGAAGTTGTAGGAAAGCTGGGTGAAAATATTGTCATCCGGCGATTTGTGAGGTATGTTTTAGGAGAGGGATCTGATTAGGTGAAAGCATTTGGGCGAAGGAAACCTTAAGTACAGAAGAATTCTTTTAAAGCTTTCAGGGGAAGCTTTAACGAACTCAGGAGGCTTCGGTATCAATCCTGAGATACTTTCCTCCATTTCAGATGAGTTGAAGGAAGTAAGAGATTTAGGAGTTGAAGTAGCAGTGATAGTAGGAGGGGGAAATTTCTTTCGGGGTTTGGCAGCCAGCGCCAAGGGGATGGACAGGACTACAGCTGATTACATCGGGATGCTTGCTACTGTGATGAACTCTCTTGCTCTTCAAGACGCGCTTGAAAAAAGGGGAGTTTATACCAGAGTGCAAACTGCTATTTCCATGCAGGAAGTTGCTGAACCATATATCAAAAGGAGAGCCATAAGACATTTGGAAAAAGGAAGAATTGTCATTTTTGCAGCAGGTACAGGCAATCCTTTCTTTACCACGGACACTGCAGCTGCTTTAAGAGCATTGGAGATAGGAGCCGATGTCATTTTAAAAGCAACGAAAGTGAATGGCGTTTATGACTCCGACCCTCTTTCAAATCCTCAAGCAAAAAAGTTTGACAGATTGAGTTATATAGACGTTTTAAGTATGGGACTGCAGGTAATGGATACCACTGCTATTTCTCTGTGTATGGATAATAGTTTGCCAATCGTTGTCTTCAATTTGCGGGAAACTGGCAATATTAAAAAGGTAGTTTTAGGAGAGAAAATTGGGACCATAATTTGGGGGATGAAAAATGGTTGAGGAAATTTTAAAAGACGCAGAAAGCCGCATGAAAAAAGCTGTAGCCGTCGTCTCCCGCGAGTTTGCCACTGTAAGGGCTGGAAGAGTGAGCCCATCTTTACTTGAGCATGTCTATGTGGACTATTACGGAACTAAAACTCCTCTTAATCATATCGCTTCAATTTCTGCTCCTGAGCCACTATTACTGATTGTTCAGCCTTGGGATAGGAATGCGGTACCTGAGGTAGAAAAGGCAATTTTACAGTCGGATTTGGGTGTTAATCCCTCGGTAGATGGCAACATTATAAGACTTGCTTTTCCGCCTTTAACTGAGGAAAGAAGAAAGGAATATGTCAAGATGGTTCACAAGATGGCTGAAGAAGGAAAAGTGGCGATTAGAAACATTCGCAGAGAAGCTAACGAGTCTTTAAAAGAATTAAAAGATGAAGGTGAAATTTCTGAGGATGATTATCACCGGCACTTAGACAAGGTTCAAGAAATAACTGACAAATACGTTGAGGAAATAAGTAACATGCTGAAGAAGAAAGAAAAGGACATCATGGAAATTTAGCCGGGGTGTTTTTTGTCTTTTCTCACAACTCTTAAGGAGAATTTCCTTCTTCGGAAAATAGATAAAAGCAAACTCCCTCAGCACGTTGCCATCATTATGGATGGGAACGGAAGATGGGCAAAGAAGCGCCATCTTCCTCGGATAGTAGGTCACAGAGCGGGCGTGAAATCAATTCGACCGATTGTGGAAGCAAGTGCTGATTTGGGAATTAAATATCTTACTCTTTATGCTTTTTCAGTTGAAAACTGGAAAAGGCCTAAGGAGGAAGTGAACGGGCTGATGAACCTTTTTGAGGAGATGATAAGGAAAGAAGGCGACCGCCTGCACAGCGAAAATGTGAAATTAAATGCTATTGGCAGAATTGATGAATTGCCGGAGAGAGTAAGTAACCTGTTGAAAGAGTATATGGAATTGACTCGAAAAAACGACAAACTAATTCTCACCTTGGCTCTCAATTATGGGGGGAGAGCTGAAATTATTGACGCAGTTAATAAAGCGATAAGCAAAGGAGAAAGGTTTTTAAAGGAAGAAGGCCTTTTTAAATTCCTTTACGACTCAAGTCTTCCCGACCCCGACCTTTTAATTAGGACGAGCGGGGAAATGAGAGTGAGCAATTTTCTTCTCTGGCAAATAGCGTATACAGAATTCTGGATAACCCCTATTCTTTGGCCTGATTTCAAGAAACACCATTTTTATCAGGCGATAATCGATTATCAAAAGAGAAAGAGAAGATTTGGAGGAGTTGAAGAAGACTTATGAAGGACTTACCTCTTCGCGTTTTGGGAGCAATTCTTGTAGTCGTTCCCACTCTTCTCTTTCTCTATCTTGGTCCAAGCTACCTTTTTTATTATCTACTTTTTCTCAATATCGGGGCTGTTCTCGAGTGGTCTTTGAATCTGGAAAAAGACTCCTTTTTTCTTCCCATATTTCTTATCGGTTCTCTTTCTATTTATGTAGGAAGTTCATTTTTGGGGTTGAAGGGAGGACTCATTGGGATCACTGTCTTTCTCCTCCTTTCTCTCCTTTTTGTTTTGCTCACCGAAGGAGATCTTTCCAAGATATCCCTTTCTTTTCTAGGCATTACTTATATTTCACTTGCCTTTTCCCATCTTTTCTTTCTTCGGGGGATAGAGGAAGGACTTGTTCTCTCTGTTTTTTTCTTCTCCATCGTCTGGCTTTTCGATGTTTTTTCTTATTTTGGAGGCAGCCTTTTCGGTTCACATCTTTTAGCTCCTGCAGTGAGCCCCAAAAAAACGTGGGAGGGATTCCTTTCCGGATTGATAGGGGCTCTGCTCGTAGGAGCGCTTTTTTTTTTTTTATGCATCTTCACCCTGAATTTCGCGCTTTTCTCTTCATGTTTAATAGCGGTTTTTTCCCTTCTGGGCGATCTTATTGAGTCTAAAATTAAGAGATATTATGGAGTGAAGGATTCAGGGAGAATTTACCTAGGGCATGGAGGTATTTTTGACCGCTTCGATGCTGCGCTTTTTTCTTCCATTGCTTTCTATTATTTTTTGAGGTGTTTTTAGGAGATGAAGAACGTAGTTATCTTGGGCTCCACAGGTTCTATTGGAAGACAAGCACTGGAAATATTGGAACGGTTCAAAGACAAGTTTCGAGTTATTGGTTTAGCTGCTCGAAGCAGAGTTGAGGTAATTTTAAAACAGGCGGAGAGGCTTAAACCCAAGATAATTCTTTTAACAGAAGAAACCGCCTTTAAAGAAGCGAAGGGAAAGTGGAAGGGAGAGGTTCTAAAAGGAGAAGAGTCTCTTCTGGATTTAGCTTCTCTTGAGGAAGCAGACATTGTTTTAAATGCCCTTGTTGGAGCTGTTGGGTTAGGAGCAACGCTTTCCGCTCTGTGCGCGGGGAAGAGACTTGCTCTGGCTAACAAGGAATCTATGGTAGCAGGGGGAAGCCTGGTAAATGATTTAATAAAAAGAGGAAAAGGAGAAATCGTTCCAGTTGACAGTGAGCACAGCGCCCTTTTCCAATGCCTTTTGGGTGAGAGAAATGAGGGGATTAAAAAGTTACTCATCACAGGCTCGGGAGGGCCTTTTAGAGGAAGGAAATTTAAGGAGCTCAAAAATGTGACTGTTGAAGAGGCTTTGAAGCATCCTCGCTGGAAGATGGGACCCAAAATTACTATTGACTCTGCGACTTTAATGAATAAGGGACTAGAGGTAATCGAAGCTCATTTTCTCTTTGGTATTCCCTACGAAAAGATAGAAGTCTTAATACATCCGCAAAGCCTGGTCCACGGTTTAGTGGAGTTTGTTGACGGGTCAATAAAAGCTTACATCGGTCCTACCGATATGCGCCTACCTTTAGAATATGCTTTTTCTTATCCGGAAAGATTTACTCAAGTGGTAGAGAGTCTTGATTTAACTAAAACTCCTCTTACCTTTGAACCTCCTGATTATGTGAACTTTCCTTGTCTTAAATTAGCAATTGAAGCAGGAAAAGAAGGCAAGGGGTATCCAATTGCTTTAAACGCTTCCAATGAGGAAGCAGTTTATGCCTTTTTAAGAAAAGAGATTGGATTTACAGATATACCTTATATAATAGAAAAAGTGGCTGAAAAAGGGTGGGAAGGTAAGGTTTCATCCTTTGAGGAAGTAAAAAAGATTGATAGAAAAGCACGTGAATTAGCTCGGAAGATAATAGAGGAAAGGAGATAAAATTATGTTCGTCCTATTAGGCATTTTAGCTCTCTCTATAATTGCTTTTGTTCATGAATTTGGACATTTTCTGGCTGCAAAATTGCTTGGTTTATCTGTGGAGGAGTTTTTTATAGGTTTACCAGGACCCAAGATTTTTTCCTTTAAAATCGGTGAAACCCGCTATGGTGTTTCTTGGATTCTTTTTGGTGGTTATGTAAGGATAAAGGGGGAATTTGAAGAGGAAGGGGAAGAAAAGGGTAAATCTTTTTACTCTCAACCAACTTGGAAGAAATCAATAATCATTTTAGCAGGTCCGTTTATGAACTATCTTTTAGCGGTTCTCATTTTCTCCTTCTTTTTGACTCATATTTATCTTTTCACCACCACAATTCAAGAAGTTTTGCCTAATTCCGTGGCGGAGAGAGTAGGAATTAAACCGGGAGACAAGGTCATTTCTATCGATGGGATGAAAATAAACGAATGGTCAGAGCTTGTTTTACTGGTAAAAGACAAGCCTAACGAGGAAGTGAGCCTAGAGGTTTTGAGAGGAGATAAGAAAATGCTTTTTCATCTTCGCTTAGGTGAAAAGGAAGGTCGGGGATTTTTGGGTATATCTCCTAAAGTTGTGGAGCAGAGGAGAACATATCCAGAGGCTCTTCTTTATTCTTTCTGGATGACTGCGGTTTCTGCTTTCAATATAGTAAAGCTTTTAATTTATTTTATAAGTCAGGGAGAGTTTTTAAAGTATGCTGCAGGACCAGTAGGCGGTGTAGCTATAACTGCGGAGGTAGCCAAGATGGGATGGGAAGCTTACGCCAATATAGTCGCAGCATTGAGCCTAATTATTGGAGTGATGAATCTTATTCCCATCCTTCCTGCTGACGGCGGAAGGTTGTTTTTGCATTTTTTTGAAGGAATTACTAGAAGAAGAGTCAAGCCAGAAAGACTTGCTTTTCTTCAAGCATTAGGATTTGCACTTTTCGGTGCTTTATTTATATATCTTTTGTTTCAGGACATCACCAGAATATACACAGGGAGTTTGAAGGAGCTTGTACCGTAGAAAGAAAAAAAGAGAAGTTTTTATTGGAAGCGTAGTCATTGGAGGAGAAAATCCAATTGCTGTTCAATCCATGACAAATACCGATACTTCAGATGTTCAAGCTACTATAGACCAGATTAAAGAGCTTTATAAAGCAGGCTGCGAAATTGTGAGAGTTTCCATACCAGATGAAGCGTCTGCAAGAGCTTTGGAGGAGATAAAAAAGGCTTCGCCCATACCAGTAGTGGCGGATATTCACTTTAACTATAAGTTGGCGATTGCTTCCATCGAAGCAGGGGTGGATAAAGTGCGGATAAATCCCGGAACGTTGGGAAGAGTTGAAGAAGTGAGAGAAGTAGTGATGAAGGCGAAAAAAGCTAAAATTCCCATAAGAATAGGAGTTAATGTAGGCTCCCTACCTAAAAAATTTCGCAAAAGAAAGAACCTTCCTCGGGCTATGGTTCAAGCTGTTCTTGACTATGTGAGCTTATTTGAAGACTGGTCTTTTAGAAACCTTGTTCTTTCGGTCAAAGCCTCCTCGGTAGAGGAGACAGTAAGTGCATACCGTCTCCTTTCTAAGAAAACAGACTATCCACTGCATTTGGGTGTGACAGAAGCAGGTCCTCTGCTTGTGGGAACAGTTAAGTCTTCTTTAGGGATAGGAATACTCCTCTCTGAGGGGATAGGTGATACCATTCGAGTTTCTTTAACAGATAACCCAATACGAGAAGTTGAAGTGGGTTGGGAGATTTTGAAAGCTTTGGGTTTAAGAGAGGGATTAGATCTTATTTCCTGCCCCACCTGCGCTCGTTGTGAAATCGATGTCATAGCTCTTTCCCAGAAGGTGTATGAAGAATTGAAGGGTTTAAAAGTGCCTCTCAAGGTGGCAGTTATGGGTTGTGTAGTCAACGGTCCAGGAGAAGCAAAAGAAGCAGATATCGGAGTAGCAGGAGGGAAAAAAGGCGGAGTAATCTTTAAGAAGGGGAAGCCATATAAAAAAGTGCCTTCATCTGACTTACTCTCTACATTTCTGGCAGAAATAAAAAAGCTTTTAAGATGAGACTGTAGTGGAGACAAAAAGGCTATAGATATGAACCAAAAAATTTCTAAAGCCTGCATTCTTTCAAGATTTAAAAATTTATAACTTTATTTTCAGCTAGGATTTGGAAGGCCTCAGCGAAGTTCTCTAGTCGCCGAAGGTCTTCTTGAAGAGATGATGTGATGGGCGACGTCACTCATTTGTTGCTTTTTGCTGTTGACATTTTTCCTGGTAAGAAATATAATGCAACGCAATTAACTGCACTTTTAGGAGGAGTTTTGAGAAGCGACGAAGCTAAAAAGGGGTTGGCTAAATCTCCACATCGTGCTTTACTTCTTGCAACTGGGTTAACGAGGAAGGAAATTGAACAACCTTTTATTGGCATTGCTAACTCTTGGAATGAAATTGTTCCCGGCCATCTCCATTTAAAAGAAGTCGCTAAAGCTGTGAAGGTTGGGGTGCGACTAGCCGGTGGCACTCCTTTTGAATTTAATGTCATTGGAATTTGTGATGGAATTGCCATGAACCATCCAGGGATGAAGTATTCTCTGCCTTCACGTGAAATCATTGCCCACTCCATTGAGCTAATGGTAGAAGCACACCGCTTCGATGCTATTGTTCTCATTCCAAACTGCGACAAAATAATTCCTGGGATGATGATGGCAGCAGCTCGTCTTGACATTCCTGCTATTTTGGTAAGCGGAGGGCCGATGCTGGCAGGTGAGTTTAGAGGAAAAACAGTCGATTTAATTTCAGTTTTTGAAGGTGTGGGTGAGGTGAAAGCAGGGAGAATGAGTAAGAAAGAGTTGGAAGAGCTTGAAACAGCAGCTTGCCCTGGATGCGGTTCATGCGCTGGAATTTTCACAGCTAACTCTATGAACTGTCTTTCTGAAGCAATCGGTTTATCACTGCCGTGGAATGGAACAATTCCTGCGGTTTATGCAGAGAGGTTGAGACTGGCAAAACTTTCAGGAATGAAAATCGTGGAAATTTTAAAAAATGACATTACTCCTTCAAAAATACTTACCAAAGAATCTTTTGAAAATGCACTGGCAGTGGATATGGCTCTGGGAGGTTCAACAAATACAGTTCTTCATCTCGCAGCAGTGGCAAACGAGCTGGGTATTAAGTTCGACTTAAATCTTGTGGACAAGGTGAGCAGAAGAACTCCCAATTTATGCAGAATAAGCCCTGCTGGAGAACATCGTATGGAAGATTTGCACAGAGCGGGAGGAGTTCCAGCGGTGATGAAAGAACTTTCTAAAAAGAACCTTCTTAATTTAAATGCAATTACGGTGACGGGGAAAGAGATAGGCGAAAACCTTCAGGAAGTAGAAAATAGAGATACCAGTGTGATTAGGCCTGTGGAGAATCCTTATCTCGAAAGGGGAGGAATTGCAATTCTTTGGGGAAATTTGGCGCCGGAAGGAGCTGTAGTTAAAGAGTCCGCAGTTGTGGATAAGATGAAGCATCACAAAGGTCCGGCAAGAGTTTTTGAATCAGAGGAAAAAGCTGTAGAGGCGATTTTAGGCGGAAAGATAAAAAAAGGTGACGTTATTGTGATTAGGTACGAGGGTCCAAAAGGCGGTCCTGGAATGCGGGAGATGCTTACCCCTACCTCTTCCCTGGTAGGTATGGGGCTTGATAAAGACGTAGCATTAATCACTGACGGCAGGTTTTCAGGTGGCACGAGAGGAGCAGCCATTGGTCATATTTCACCGGAAGCAGCTGAGGGAGGAACAATTGCCTTTGTGAATGATGGGGATGAGATTGAAATCGACATCGAAAAAAGAAAAATAGAGTTACTGATTTCGGAGGAGGAACTAGAAGCGAGGAGAAGGAAGTGGACACCTCCACCACCGAAGGTTGATAAAGGCTATTTAAAGCTTTATTCAAAACTGGTTTCATCAGCTTCAAAAGGAGCAATCTTGAAGGAGGAAGAATGAAGTTAACTGGAGCGCAGGCAATTGTGAAGACTTTGGAGATGGAAGGTGTGGAGGTAATTTTCGGTATACCAGGCGGCGCTACGCTCAATATCTACGATGTTTTGAGAGATTCTAAAATAAAGCATTATTTAATGCGTCATGAGCAGGTAGCAGCACATGCTGCTGATGGATATGCTAGAGCAAGCGGGAAAGTTGGCGTGTGTATGGCAACTTCAGGTCCTGGAGCAACAAATCTTTTTACAGGGATTGCCAATGCTTATATGGACTCTATTCCTCTTGTGGCCATTACTGGTCAAGTTGCTACCTCGGTAATCGGAACTGACGCTTTTCAAGAAGCAGACACTACAGGGATAACTCTTCCCATTGTGAAGCACAGTTATTTGATTACCAATCCCGAAGAAATACCCAGCGTGATAAGAGAGGCATTTCACATAGCTTCCACCGGAAGAGCTGGGCCTGTGGTGGTTGATGTTCCTAAGGATATGACCATAGCTGAGATTAAATATGAATTTCCAGAGAAAGTTTCTTTGCCTGGTTATCAGCCAACCTACCGAGGGCATGTAAAGCAAGTCAGGCAAGCAATAAAAGCGATTTTGGAGGCAGAAAAGCCAGTTCTCTTTGCTGGTGGTGGGGTAATTGCTTCGGGAGCATCTACTGAATTAAAGCAGTTTGCTGAGCTTTTGAATCTTCCTGTCGCTTATACTCTCATGGGGAAAGGAGCTTTTCCCGAAACACATCCACTATCTTTAGGCATGCTTGGGATGCACGGTACTTGTTATGCTAACTTCGCAATGGTGGAAACAGATTTAATTATAGCTGTTGGCGTGAGGTTTGATGATAGAGCAACAGGTCGTTTAGATAGATTTGCTCCTAAGGCTAAGATAATTCATATCGACATTGACCCAGCAGAAATTGGAAAAAATGTTCCCGTTTTCATTCCCATTGTGGGTGATGCAAAAACTGTGTTGAATCAGATGCTGGAAGAATTAAAAAAGAAAGATCGTTCTAGCTTCCCCGCTTATTCTAAGTGGCATGAGATAATTCAAGGTTGGAAGAGAGAATATCCACTTACTTATCCGAACGATGATGAGTTAAGGCCTCAGTTTGTAGTGGATATAATTTATCAGTTGACCAAAGAGAGGGAAACTATAATCACTACAGGGGTAGGTCAGAATCAGATGTGGGCTGCTCAATTCTATCATCAGGAGAAACCTCGCAGATTTCTTTCCTCTGGTGGGCTTGGAACTATGGGATACGGATTTCCAGCAGCTATTGGCGCTCAAGTTGCCAAGCCAGATGCTTTAGTAGTGGACATCGATGGTGATGGTAGTTTTCAAATGGTGCTTCAAGATTTAGCCACTGTTTCCGTTTATAATTTGCCTGTGAAGGTAGTGATTATGAACAATGGTTATCTGGGCATGGTGCGGCAGTGGCAGCAGCTTTTTTACGGTCGACGTTATTTTGCCGTTGATTTGGTTCCTGGTGTGCCTGATTTTAAAAAGCTAGCTGAGTCTTATGGTGTCAAGGGAATAACTGTGAAGAAGAAGGATGAGCTTGTCCCCGCTCTTGAAAAAGCTTTTTCTGAACCCGTTCCTTATGTAATTGATGTTCGGATATCTAGAGAAGAGAACGTTTTTCCAATGGTGCCTGCGGGTGCTGGCCTTGATGAGCTTTTAAAGGGGGAGGAGAAATGAGACATACTCTTTCTGTTTTGGTGGAAAATAAACCTGGCGTTTTAGCTAGGATATCAGGCCTTTTCAGAAGGCGTGGTTTCAATATCGAAAGTCTCGCTGTTGCTCCTACAGATGATCCTCGTTTTTCCAACATGACTATTGTTGTGGATTTGGAGGGGAAACCCTTGGAGCAAGTGACTAAGCAACTTCATAAGCTCATAAATATCATTAAGGTCAGTGATCTTCACCCAGCCGAAGCAGTGGTGAGAGAGCTTGCTCTTATAAAGGTAAATGCAACCCCTGAAACGAGAGCGCAAATTCTTGAAATTGTAAATATCTTTAGAGCGAAAATAGTAGATGTGAGCCGAAACACCTTAACTATTGAGGCAACAGGAACAGAGGACAAAATAGTTGCTCTCATTGACCTTTTAAAGGGATATGGAATAAAAGAAGTTGCCTCAACCGGAAGAGTTGCTCTAAAGAGAGGCTAGTAGAGGAGGGATTAAAATGGCAGTTTACTATGATGATTCTGCAGATTTAAATGTTTTAGGCGGTAAAACTATTGCTGTTGTTGGATTTGGCAGCCAGGGGCATGCTCACGCTTTAAACCTTCACGATAGTGGTTTGAGAGTCATTGTGGGAGTGAGAGAGGATGGAAATTCGTGGATAAAAGTGGAAGAAGCTGGTCTTGAAGTTTGCACCATTTCTGAAGCTGCAAAAAGAGGTGAGATTATTGCCATTTTGATACCGGATGAAGTTCAAAAGGAGATTTATTACTGCGATATAGCTCCTCACCTTTCAGAAGGAAAAGCTCTCCTCTTTGCTCACGGATTCAACATTCACTTCTCTCAAATTATCCCTCCTGAATTTGTCGATGTAATTATGGTTGCACCCAAAGGTCCCGGAAGGTTGGTGAGAGAAGTTTACCTGGAAGGAAAGGGAGTACCTTCTTTAGTTGCAGTAGAGCAGGATTATTCAGGCGAAGCTTTAGCCAAGGCTTTAGCTTATGCAAAGGGTTTGGGAGCAACAAGAGCAGGGGTTATCGAAACGACTTTTAAGGAAGAAACTGAAACCGACCTTTTTGGTGAGCAATGTGTCCTTTGTGGAGGTACAACCTCTCTGATTAAAGCAGGGTTTGAAACTTTGGTGGAAGCTGGCTACCAGCCAGAAGTAGCTTATTTTGAATGCTTACATGAGCTAAAGCTCATAGTGGATTTGATTTACGAGAAGGGTATCTGGGGCATGAGAGAAGCGATTAGCAATACAGCGAAGTATGGAGATGTGACAGTGGGTCCCAAAGTGATTGATGATAGAGTTAAGGAAACAATGAAAGAAGTTTTAAAAGATATTCAGTCGGGTCAATTTGCAAAAGAGTGGATTTTAGAGAATGAAGCGGGAAGACCTGTCTTTAAGGCTCTGCTTAAAAAAGACCGGGAGCATCTCATCGAAAAGGTGGGAGAGAAGCTCCGTTCGATGATGCCTTGGACAAAGAAGCAGTAACTTCCTTTTGTGACAAAAGTCTCATTCTTTATTTTCGACTCTTTTTGCAGTAAACTTTTTCCCTAAAATTTCATAAAGGAGGATAGATGGAAAAACATTTTTTAGCTACACCGGGACCAACTCAAGTGCCTGAGAAAAGCTTGCACAGGCAAGCAGAGCCCATAATTCACCACCGCTCTCCTGCCTATACTGAACTCCTAATTTCAGTTATTGAGGGCTTAAAGTATGTTTACCAGACCAAGAATGATGTTCTTTTATTCACTTCTTCAGGAACAGGTGCTATGGAGTCTGCTGTAGCTAATCTTTTTTCTGAAGGTGACAGAGTTTTGGTAGCTTCAACTGGTAATTTCGGTGAGAGGTGGGCAAAGATTTCCAGCGCTTTTAATTTAGATGTTCATCTCCTTGACTATGGTTGGGGTGGAGAAGTAAACCCGGAAGATATTAGAGAAAAGCTTAATGGAGACGGTGAGATAAAGGGAGTTTTGATGACTCACAGTGAGACATCAACCGGAGTTGTAAATGATGTGGAAGCAGTGGCGAAGATTACCCGGGAGCGGGAGGATGTAGTTTTGGTGATGGATGCAGTGAGCAGTCTCGGTGCTTGTGAGTTGAAGACTGATGAGTGGGGAGTTGATGTAGTGGTTTCGGGTTCTCAAAAGGCTCTTATGGCCCCTCCAGGTCTTTCTTGTGCTGCAGTTTCGGAAAAGGCGTGGCGATTTATAGATAAGTCAAACTTGCCCAAGTTTTACTTTGATTACAAAACATACAAGAAAAAACTAGAGGGTGAAAGCCCCCAGAACCCCTATACGCCAGCTATTTGTACTGTAGCTGCTCTTTCCGAAAGCCTTAAAATGATAAAAAAAGAGGGCATAGAAAATGTTTGGAGAAGGCATAAAGTTGTAGCCAAAGCAACCAGGGAAGGTGTTAAAGCTATGAATTTAAGTCTTTTTTCTCCCGATAGGGAAAATTCCGTGGTGGTAACAGCGGTAAATGCGCCTGAGAAAGTAAAAGCTTCTGATATCATTAAAATTATGCGGGAAGAGCATGGAGTTTGGATTGCAGGAGGTCAAGGAGGATTAAAAGGGAAGATTTTTCGTATTGGTCACTGTGGATACTATTCACCTTCGGATATTGTTATGGTTATTTCGGCTCTGGAAAGGAGCTTGTCAAAATTGGGGCATGCATTTGAGCAGGGTAAAGGTGTGGAAAGAGCAGAGCAGGTTTTTCTAGAAAACAGCTTATAGGAGGGTTTATGAAAGTTGTTATTGCTGAAAAAATATCGGATAAAGGAATAAAGAGGCTAAAAGAAGCTGGGTTTGAAGTAGACTCAGCTGTTGACCTACCCAGAGAGGAGCTGCTTAAGAAGGTTAAGGATGCAGATGCACTCATTGTTAGAAGCGGAACAAAGGTGGATCAGGAACTTCTCTCTGCAACCTCTTCACTCAAAATTATCGGCAGAGCGGGAATTGGAGTGGATAATATTGACGTAAGTGAAGCTACAAGAAGAGGTATAATAGTGGCAAACGCTCCTCAGAGCAATATTATTTCCGCTGCTGAACATACTATTGCTTTACTTCTCTCTCTGGCCAGAAACATACCCCAGGCAAATACCTCTTTGAAGAGGTGCGAGTGGAACCGTTCAAAGTTTCAAGGGATTGAAATAAATGGGAAAGTCCTAGGGATAATTGGTTTGGGGAGAGTTGGCTCTCTTGTTGCCCAGAAAGCTCAAGGGTTAGGAATGAAAGTGATAGCTTACGATCCTTATGTACCTGAGGAAAGATTTGGTCAAGTGGGCGTAGAAAGAGCAAAGAAACTTGAAGACCTTTTGAAAAAGTCCGACTTTATTTCTCTTCATTTACCTAAAAATCCTGAGACAGCAGGCCTTTTAGGTGAAAAAGAATTTCAAATGATGAAAGATGGCGTAAGGATTATTAACACTGCTAGAGGAGGGCTTTACAAAGAGGAAAACCTGGTCAAATTTTTAAAAAATGGCAAGGTAGGAGGAGCAGCTATTGATGTTTTTGAAGAAGAACCTTGCATTGAAAGTCCCCTTTTTGAGTTTGAGAATGTAATTGTCACTCCTCATTTAGGTGCTTCTACCAAGGAAGCTCAAGATAAAGCGGGTTTGATGATATCTGACCAGGTTATTGCTGGCTTGAGAGGTGGTTTTGTGAGCACTGCTGTTAATATTCCAGCGGTTCCTACTGAAGTATTAGAGGCAGTGAAACCGTATCTCTCATTAGTAGAAATTATGGGAAAGCTTTTCTCACGATTATTAGAAACACAGCCTAGCTTAATTGAAGTTGAATTCGCGGGTGAAATAGCCACTTTGGAGACTAAACCTTTAACACTGGCTTTACTTAAGGGAATTTTTGAGCCAGTGGTCGAGGAACCGGTTACCTACGTTAATGCACTCTTATTGGCTCGAGATAGGGGAGTGGAAATAAAGGAAAGCAAGACACCAATTTCTCGAGAATATGTCAACCTCATTACTATGAAGAGTGTAAAAGACAGTTTAAAAATTGCCGGCACAATATTTGGGAGAGGTGGTCAGCCTCGGATTGTGCAACTTTATGATTATGAATTAGATGTTGCGCCTTCTAAATATATGCTCATCGTACACAATTTAGATATGCCAGGTATGATTGGTAAGCTGGGGACTCTCTTGGGAGAGTACGGAATAAATATTGGCAGCATGCAGTTTGGCAGAAAGGATGTAGGAGGAGAGGCAGTTTCCATTCTTTCTCTGGATAATCCACTGACTCCTGAAATAGTGAAAAAAGTGGAATCTCTTGAAGGAGTTTCAAAGGCAAAATTTATTACTCTTTAAGGAGGAAAAGTGAAAGAAGAGGACGGGATAGTTTATATTTTTGATACCACGCTCAGAGATGGAGAACAGTCCCCCGGCATTAGTCTAAATACTAACGAGAAGCTGAAGATTGCTGAGCAGCTAGCAAGACTGGGAGTGGATGTTATCGAAGCTGGGTTTCCTGTAACTTCACCCGGCGATTTTAAAGCAGTTAATTTGATCGCTAAAAAGGTCAAAGGACCCGTGATTTGTGCTCTTTCTAGAGCTGTGGGCGGGGATATAGATGTGGCGTGGGAAGCTATTAAAGATGCTGAAAAGCCTAGAATTCACACTTTTATTGCTACTTCTGACATTCATATAGAGAAGAAATTGAGAAAGACCAAAGATGAAGTTTTGAAGATGACTGAGCAGGCAGTAAAGAGAGCCAAAAGCTATACTGAAGATGTTGAGTTTTCACCGGAAGATGCTACTCGGAGCGACTTTGAGTTTCTCTGTCGAGTTATTGAAGTGGCTTTAGAAAACGGAGCCACAGTTATAAATATTCCTGACACAGTTGGATACGCTTTGCCAGGCGAGTTTGGTGAGCTTATAAGAAAACTTAAGGAGAGAATACCTGCTTTAAATGAAGTGATTTTAAGTGTTCACTGTCATAATGATTTAGGCTTAGCGGTAGCAAATTCATTAGAAGCAATAAAGAATGGAGCGAATCAAGTTGAATGCACTATAAATGGTTTAGGGGAGAGGGCAGGGAATGCTTCACTTGAGGAAATTGTGATGATTATTGACACTCGATACCGCACTTTAAAAAAGAAAACAAATATCAATCTCAAAGAGATAATGAGGACAAGTCGCTTAGTCAGTTCTCTTACGGGGTATCATGTTCAATACAATAAAGCTATTGTGGGAGCAAATGCTTTCGCTCACTCTTCAGGCATTCATACCAACGGGATGCTTAAGGACAGAACGACTTATGAGATTATAGACCCTCAAAAAATTGGGCTTTCTGGAAGTGAGCTTGTAGTTTGGGGGAAAACAATGGGCAGACACGGCTTTAAGAAGAGATTGGAAGAACTTGGGTATAAATTAAGCGAAGAGGAGCTGGAAAGGTCATTTCAGAAGTTTAAGGAGCTAGCTGATAGAAAATCCAGAATTACGGACCGGGATTTGGAAGCCATTATTCCAGAAACAATTGCTGAAGGAGCAAGGGGATATAAGCTTGTTTCCATGTGGGTGGAAACGGGTTCAGATATTTCTCCGCGAGCGCGAGTAAAGTTAATTCACAATGGAAGGGAAGAAGAGGCTGAAGGAAAAGGTGATGGCCCCGTCGATGCCGCTTTCAATGCGGTAGATAAGATTGTAAAGATTAAAAACAAACTGCTTACCTTTTTTATTTCCGCTGTGACAGGGGAGAAAGAAGCGTTGGGTGAGGCTAATCTTCAACTTGAGGTTAAAGATAAAGTTGTTTCTGGTAGGGGAGTGAGCACTGACATAGTTGAAGCTTCGGTTTTGGCTTACTTGAATGCTTTAAATAAAGTTGCGGTAGGGAGAAGTTAGTTAATGACTCTTACTGAGAAGATAATTGCCCGCCATGCTGGACTGAAAGAAGTTAAACCCGGAGAAATTGTTGAGGTAAAAGTAGACGGTGTTTTAGCAAACGATATTACAGCTCCTGGCGCTATTAACGTTTTTAGGGAAATAGGGGTAAAAAAGGTTTTCGACTCTGAAAGAGTTTATCTTGTTCCTGACCACTTCACTCCTTATAAAGATATTGAATCTGCTGAACAGTGTCGCCTTTTGAGGGAATTCGCTTCCGAAATGAATCTACCTTACTACTTTGAGGTAGGAAGGATGGGTATTGAGCATGCTCTTTTACCAGAAGAGGGCCTTGTTTTACCCGGTGAGCTTATTATTGGTGCTGATTCTCATACCTGTACCTATGGCGCTTTGGGTGCTTTTGCTACGGGGGTTGGCTCCACTGATTTGGGAGTTGCAATGGCTACAGGCTGGACATGGCTTAAAGTTCCTCCTACGATTAAGCTTATTTATCACGGAAACCCGGGAAGATGGATAGGAGGAAAGGATTTAATCCTTTACACTATTGGCAAGATTGGAGTCCAAGGGGCTCTTTACAAAGCGCTTGAGTTTAGTGGAGAAGCAGTATCTCATTTGTCAATGGATAGCAGGTTTACGATGGCCAATATGGCTATTGAAGCAGGAGCAAAAAACGGCATTATGGAACCAGATAAGAAAACTTTAAACTATGTGAGCGAGAAAGCAAAGAGGAAGTTTGAAGTTATAACGGGGGATGAAGAGGCAGAGTGGGAAAAGATTTTGCACTTTGATGTAGAAACAATTGAACCTCAAGTTTCATTTCCACACCTTCCATCTAACGTGAGAGGAATCTCAGAGGTGGGCGAAGTTGAAATAGACCAAGTAGTTATCGGTTCGTGCACAAATGGCCGTTTGGAAGATTTAAGGATTGCTGCTTCTATTTTAAAAGGGAAAAAGGTGCATCCAAGGGTGCGATTGATTGTGATACCTGCTACGCAGAGAATTTATAAGATAGCGATGAGAGAAGGTTTATTGGAAACTTTTGTGGAAGCGGGAGGAGTAGTTTCCACTCCTACCTGTGGCCCGTGCTTGGGAGGCCACATGGGGGTTCTCGCAAAAGGGGAAAAGGCAGTTGCCACTACTAATAGAAATTTTGTAGGGAGAATGGGTCATAAAGAAAGCGAGGTATATCTTTCTGGGCCTGCAGTAGCGGCTGCAAGTGCAGTTACAGGAAGGATTTCTTCTCCAAAGGAGATATTGAGTTGAGGTTTACTTATGTGGGGAAGGCTGTAAAGCTGGGAAATAATATCGATACAGACGTTATTATACCTGCTAGATATCTTGTTACCTTTGACTCCTCTGAGCTGGGGAAGCATGTTTTTGAAGGTATTGATGAAAGCTTCAGAAAAAAATTGGGCGAAAGAAGCATAATTGTGGCTGGAGAAAACTTCGGCTGCGGTTCATCGAGAGAACATGCCCCTTTAGCGATTAAAGGCGCCTCAGTTTCCTGTGTTATTGCTAAATCCTTTGCTCGTATTTTTTACAGAAATGCTATTAACGTAGCTTTACCGATTATAGAGTCTCCTGAAGCTTATGAAGGAACAGATGAGGGAGATGAAATTTTCATTGATATAAATAAAGGTATGATTAATAATCTAACTAAAGATAAAGTTTTTAAGTTTAAACCTTACCCTCCATTCATCAAGAAAATTATTGAAGCGGATGGATTGATAAATTATGTGAAAAGGAGGTTGAGGGTTGAGAAGTTATAAAATAGCTGTGATTCCGGGCGATGGCACAGGCCCTGAGGTCGTTAGAGAGGGAATTAAGGTTCTTGAAGCTGTAAGTGAGAAGGCAGGATTTAAAGCAGAGAAGGTTTTTTATGATTTTGGAGGAGAGAGATACTTAAAAACGGGAGAAACTCTGCCTAACAGTGCTTTAGAGGAGTTTAAAAATTATGACGCTATTTATCTAGGAGCTATAGGTCATCCTGAAGTTAAGCCTGGCATATTAGAGAGGGGCATTCTTTTGAAGATTCGATTCGGTCTTGACCAATACATAAACTTAAGACCAGTTAAACTTTACCCCGGCGTAGAAACGCCTTTAAAAGATAAAAAGCCTGAAGATATTGACTTCGTGGTTGTCCGAGAAAATACTGAAGGTCTTTATGTAGGAGCCGGTGGGTTTCTTAAAAAGGGCACTCCGCATGAGGTAGCAATCCAGGAAAGCATTAATACCAGATTTGGTGTGGAAAGATGCATCCGTTTTGCTTTTGAATACTGTATGAAAAGAAAGAAAAGAAGAAAACTTACGCTTTGTGGGAAGACAAACGTTTTAACTTTCGCTCATGATCTTTGGGAAAGAGTTTTTTATGAGGTGGCGAAAGAGTATCCGGAAGTGAAAACGGACTATGCACATGTCGACGCTATCTGTATGTGGTTTGTAAAGAATCCTGAGTGGTTTGATGTGGTGGTAACAGACAACATGTTTGGAGATATCATCACCGACCTTGGAGCAATCATACAGGGGGGAATGGGTATAGCCGCAGGTGGAAATATTAACCCAGATAGCGTATCAATGTTCGAACCTATAGGTGGCTCAGCTCCCAAATATACAGGTAAAGGTGTTATCAATCCCTTAGCAGCAATTTCAGCACTTCAGATGCTTCTTGATTGGGTAGGGGAAGAGGAAGCTTCTCAAGCGATTGAGAAAGCGATCATTAAGGTAACTAGCGAGAAGTTGGAAAGTTTGCAGGCGGGAAGGATGGGATATTCAACGAGCGAAGTGGGAGATATGGTGGCGGAGTTTGCAGTTGATTTTATTTAATTTTTTGAAAAAAATCGGTTTTGAGGTTATATTTAGGCTTATGTAACTTTAGTCTCAAAGGAGGGTAGTTAAATGCCGGTGCCGAAGGCCAAATACATCTGGATGAATGGTGAGTTTTTAAAGTGGGATGAAGCAAAGGTGCACGTCTTAACTCATGCTCTTCACTACGGTTCGGGTGTTTTTGAAGGCATTCGGGCGTATTCCACCAAGAAAGGAACGGCGGTTTTTAGATTGAGAGATCATATAAAGAGATTTTTTAAATCTGCCAAAATTTACCTTATGGACATTCCCTACACCTTAGATGAATTAGTTGAAGTCACAAAAGAACTGATAAGGAAAAATGAGTTAGAAAGCTGCTACATCAGACCTATTGCTTTTAGAGGATACGGCGAGATGGGTTTATTCCCTCTAAAATGCCCTATCGACGTAGCTATTGCTGCCTGGACTTGGGGAGCATACTTAGGAGAAGAAGGCATAAAGAATGGCATAAGGGTAAAAATTTCCTCTTTTAGGAGAATTGACCCTAATACTTTACCTCCTGCAGCAAAAGCTACAGGTCAATATATAAATTCTATTCTAGCAAAGGTGGAGGCAGTAACTGATGGTTATGATGAGGCTATTCTATTGGATACTAGAGGTGTTGTTTCTGAAGGTTCAGGCGAAAACATTTTTTTAGTGAGGGATGGGAAGCTAATTACTCCTACAACTTCAGCAAGCATTTTAGAAGGGATTACTCGCCATTCCATCCTCACTCTGGCTCACGAAATGGAGATTGAAGTTGTAGAAAGGGATATAGTTCGAAGCGATCTTTACTGCGCTGATGAAGCTTTCCTCACTGGAACAGCAGCTGAGATGGTCCCTATAAGGGAAGTTGATAATAGGCCTATTGGCAAGCCTGGTCCTATTACTAGAAAACTGCAGGAAGCATTTTACGCTATCATTCGAGGTGAAGATAGCAATCATGAAGAGTGGCTCGAATATGTCTGATGGAGAAAGAAAAGTTTTTATATACGACACCACTTTAAGAGATGGTTCACAAACAGAAGGCATTTCCTTTTCAGTAAACGACAAAGTAAAGATTTCTCAAGAGCTTGACCGCTTAGGAGTTCACTTTATCGAAGGCGGATTTCCTGCCTCTAATCCTAAAGATGAAACTTTCTTTCAGCGGATGAAAAAAATTAGCCTGAAAAATTCTAAGCTTGTTTCATTTGGAAGCACGAGGAGAAAGAATCTTAAGCCCCAAAACGATGAGAATCTCAAAGCACTTTTAAAGTCAGGTACGAAGTACATTTGTGTTTTTGGTAAGAGTTGGGATTTGCATGTTTCCAGCGTTTTGGTTACCACGCTGGAGGAAAATTTGAACATGATAAGAGACTCGGTCTCTTTTTTGAAAGAAAACGACAAGGAAGTGATTTTCGATGCTGAACATTTTTTCGACGGCTATAAAAATAATCCTGACTATGCGTTGCAAACAGTAAAAGTTGCAGGGGAAGCAGGAGCTGATTGGGTAGTTTTTTGTGATACAAACGGTGGGACACTTCCCTGGGAAATAGAAGAAATATTATCTAAAGTTAAGGTTGAACTTAATGTTCCATTTGGTATCCATGCTCATAATGACAGTGAATGCGCTGTAGCGAACTCCTTAATTGCTGTAAAAATGGGAGCAACGATGGTGCAGGGGACAATAAATGGTTACGGAGAGCGCTGTGGAAACGCTAATCTTTGTTCTATAATTCCAGCTTTAAAGATAAAAATGGGAGTTGAAGTTTTACCGCCGGAGAAACTTTCACTTTTAACGGAGATTGCTCACTATGTGGCTGAGATTGCAAATTTGACTCCTAACCCTCACCAACCATACGTGGGAAGCAGTGCTTTTGCCCATAAAGGGGGAGTTCACATCAGCGCTGTTTTAAGACAGAAAGGAGCTTATGAGCATATTGACCCGGAGTGGGTGGGGAATGCGCCTCGCATTCTTGTTTCCGACCAAGCAGGAAGGAAAACGATAATTGAGAAGGCGAAAGAAGTGGCTCATGTCGATCTTTCAAAAAGACCGGAACAGGTAGAGGTAATTTTACAGAAGTTGAAGAAAAAAGAACACTTGGGCTATCATTATGAAATTGCTGACGGCTCTTTTGCCCTTTTTATTTTAAAAAATATCGGAGCTTACCGTCCTCTCTTCAGAGTGGAGAGTTATGAAGTAGGAGTGTTGAGAAATCGAGGTGGAAAGGTCGATAGTGAAGCAGTTGTCAAAGTCTGGGTAGGAGAGGAAAGAAAAATTGAAATTGCAGAAGGAAACGGTCCTGTGAATGCACTGGACAGAGCTTTAAGAAAAGCCTTAGGTCCTTTTTATCCCCGAATTTCAGAGATAAAACTTTCTGATTTCAAGGTCAGGGTTTTTGATTCGAAGAAAGGAACAGCGGCAAAAACTCGTGTTTATATCGAAACACAGGATAAGCACAAATCCTGGGGAACAGTAGGAGTTTCTGAAAATATTATTGAAGCAAGCTGGGAAGCACTAGTTGATTCTATTGAATACGGGCTTTTTTTTCCAGATTAATGCATATTGGTAGATTTAAAAAAGAGGAAAAAGTTTTTTACGCATTGATTGAAGAAAATTCGGTCATTCCTCTCATTGGTTCACCTTTTAACCAAAATGATTTAAAACTTCAGCGGGTTCGCTATCCTCTTTCTGATGTCTCTTTTTTATCTCCAGTTCAGCCAAGTAAAATTGTAGCTGTTGGATTGAACTATAAGGACCATGCTAAGGAGCTTAGAATGGAAATTCCTGATGAGCCCATCATTTTTCTAAAGCCCTCTACAGCCGTAATCGGCAACGAGGAGAAAATCATTTATCCTCCTCAAGTGAAGCAACTTGATTACGAAGCGGAGCTTTCTCTAGTGGTGGGGAAAAGATGTCGAAACGTCTCCTTAAAAGATGCTCCTGAGTTCGTTCTTGGCTTTACATGTGGCAATGACGTGACTGCTAGAGATCTGCAGAGGAAAGATGGACAGTGGACAAGGGCTAAAAGCTTTGACACCTTTGCTCCTCTGGGGCCGTGGATAGAAACAGAGCTGGAATTAGAGAGTGTTGAAATAAAGCTTTTTTTAAACGGTGAATTGAAACAGCTTTCCACTTCTTCTCAAATGATTTTTTCACCTTTTTACCTTTTGAGCTTTATTTCTCACATTATGACGCTTTATCCTGGAGATGTGATCATGACAGGAACTCCTGCAGGAGTGGGTCCTATGAAGCCTGGTGATAAAGTTGAAGTAGTTATTGATGGCATTGGCACTTTAAAAAATAAAGTGGTGGGAGGAGAAAATGGGGAAAGTTAAAATAGAAATAGTAAAAATTTTGGAGAGAGGCATATGCCCTTTGGGTTTAAAAGTGGGAGACGCGTGGGAGATAGAAGATGCTTTCTTACCTCAAGGCATGTGTGCCTGGGCTTTTCATTCATTGTTTCCCTTTATAATCACTCTTAGATTTGGAGGGAATTTCCCTTGGGAGAGTGGAAAAGAGGCTTTTGCGTGCTGTCCTGATTCCAACAATCCAGTAGTATTTCGCCTTTCTGTTTTAAAGTGATTTTTTAGCAACTGCATATATGTTTGGTCTGTATTTCTTTCTTCTCGTATATCCTGAGGAGACAAGCTCAAGGCCTGATTTTACAATCAGTTTTTTGAGTTCCCGCAGGGTAAAAGCATGACAGTATCTTTGAACCTTAACTTCACCTTTATTCCAAGGAATGCAGCAGTCTTTGAAGTCCAGTTCGCTTTTTCCCAAAATCTTTTTCTTAAACTCCGACAATATATATTTAAAATATTTTTTTTGCTAGAGGTTCCAGACAGTTAATACGAAAAGCCCATTCCTTTTTAGAACCCTTTTTGCTTCTAAAAGAACTTTTAACCGCAGTTCATTTGAGGGTATGTGGTGCAGAAGAGCAATAGCAAAAAGAGCATCAAATTCGCTATTTTTAAAAGGAAGTTCCAGTGCATTTCCCAGATAAAATTTACCTTCTGGAAACTTCTTTTTAGCGATTTCAATAAGGGAGGAAGAAAAATCTACCCCTACATAATCAACTCCTTTCTCTTGAAACCAATGGTAAAATCGACCATTCCCACATCCAAGGTCCAACACTTTACTCCCCTTATTTAAGTAGTCAAAAAGGAATTTGAGATCTTCCCAAAGCCTTTCTCTGGTAGTTGAGAAATCTTCTGCAATTAAATCAAAACTTTCTCTTACACCTTTAATAATTTCTTCTGCTGTTTCTCTTTTCATAGAAAAACATTTTATCAGTAAAAGGAGATTCTATCTTTCTTTAACCACTCGAATTCACGTGATAGGATAAAAGTATGAAAAACTTGACTCTTTCTGAAGAAATTGTCTACAGACTCAGTCGGGAAAAGGTTAAAACGGAAAGGGAGCTTCAGAAAATCCAGAGAGAGGTTTTGAGGGAGAGAAAAGGGGAGTTCCCCAAAGGAGTGGAGCTCATTTCAGCTTACAAGCGCCTTTTAAAAAGCGGTCTTATAGAGAAAGAAGTTTCTTTAGAGCGATTATTAAGAAGGAATAAAATAAGAACTCTTTCGGGTGTAGCAGTGGTTTCCATTCTCACAAAGGAAGCTCCTTGTCCGGGAGAGTGTGTTTACTGTCCTACAGAGAATGGAATGCCTAAGAGTTATCTCGATGGTGAGCCAGCCGCTTCAAGAGCTAAGCAGTGTAATTTTCATCCTCAGAAGCAGGTGGAAATGCGCTTAAGGTGTTTGAAGTTAAACGGGCATCCTACAGATAAAGTTGAGGTAATTATCATTGGCGGCACCTTTTCCGCTTTAAGTAATGCTTATAAGAACTGGTATGTTCGAGAGGTGCTTAAAGCATTAAATGGGGATAAAAGTGGTTCTCTAAAAGCTTTAGCCCAAAGCAATGAAAGGTCAGAACATCGATTGGTAGGTTTAACTGTTGAAACGAGACCTGATTTGGTCAATAAAGAGGAAATAAAAAGGCTTCGGAAGTTGGGAGTGACACGGGTTGAATTAGGAGTTCAATCTATTTATGATCCGATTCTTAAAGGAGTAAAGAGGGGACACACAAGAAAGGAAATAGAAGAATCCACTTATCTGCTTAAAGAAGCAGGCTTTAAGGTTGGGTATCATCTTATGCCTGGATTACCCGGTGCTGATGTAGAAAAAGATTTGGAGATGTTCAGAGAAGTTTTCCACAATTCTGCTTTCCGCCCCGATCAGTTGAAAATTTATCCCTGCGTAGTGGTGAAAGAGAGTGAACTATATAAATGGTGGAAAGAGGAAAAATATGAACCATACAACGACAAAGAACTCATCAACCTTCTAGTTAAAGTTAAATCTTTTATACCTTTATATGTTCGCATTTCCCGTCTTTTTCGCGACATACCTGCTACGAGGATTGAAGCTGGCTGTCGAATGTCCAACTTAAGGCAAGTAGTGTTAGATGAGATGGAGAAGAGAGGATTAAAATGTCAGTGCATCAGATGTCGCGAGGCAAGGGAATCTCCATTTACAAAGCTTTATTTAAAAGAATACGAGTATGAAGCGTCTTTGGGAAAAGAAATTTTCCTTTCATTTGAGGATAAAGCGAGTAAAATTTACTCTCTTTTGCGTTTAAGGATTCCTTGCTTTTTTATCAGGGAAAAGAAACCTCCTTTCCCTGAACTTGAAAGGGCACTTATTATCAGAGAACTTCATACATATGGGGAGCTTGTTCCTTTGAGAAAAAGCACAAAAGCTGTTCAGCACCGAGGTTTAGGAGCAAAACTTCTCAAAAGAGCTGAAGAGAAAGCCCGAGAACTAGGGGCGAAGAAACTAGCAGTGATTTCTGCCTTTGGAGTAAGACCCTATTACCGAAGGTTTGGGTATGTGCTTGAAGGAAGTTACATGGTGAAAAAGGTTTAATAGTTAGAGTGCGCAGGGTAAGTGCAAGTAACTTCGTGAGTTGAGGCATTATAAGAGTAGTTTAAATTGGAGCGGGGACACTTAAATTTAAAACTTTGCCGGATGTAATCAGGTTTCAAATCGTTAAGTGAATTGGGATAGTCTCCCGTGCTCATGTTGTAGACATCAATTGCTTTTCTTATGGTCTTCAAATTTGCTTGGCAAGCTATATCTTCAGATTTGCGGACTGCCATTATATAGTTGGCTAAAGCTAAGAAAACAAGGATAGCTATGATACTAAAAGCAATAAGTAGCTCTATTAGAGTGAAGCCTCTTTCATTCTTGTTCATTCTACTTTCCTTCCTCTGCTTCAATGTATTTCATTAATGCTGCGTAATCTGTAGGCACAATTTTAAGAGAAACTTCAAAAAGTGGCTTATCGTTTTTGCAAGGAATGATACCTTCAATTAATTTTCTCAACCTTGCAGCAGCTACTTCTGCACCTTGGGGAGATGTGTGGGGAAAGATAATAAGAAACTTATTTTCGCCTATTCTGCCAGGTTCATCTGCCAGTCTGGTATTTCTGATGAGTATATTTCCTAAATTTTTCAGGAAGTCTTTTCTGACTTCATTTTTATTGTTTGATTTTAAATCTAGCTCCACCACAGAAAATTTGCTGCTGTATCTTCTTTCCTTTTCCATTTCTTTGTGAAGCAGCTCTTTTATTTCATCAGCATTCCAGACTCCGGTTTCTGGGTCTATAAGCTGAAGATGCTCTATTTCAGGAAGCTTGTATTTAAGCCAGGTGAAAACTTCTCCACAGGTAAAAGCTACTATGGCATAGAGAGCAGTATTTTGGAGGAAAAGATTTAAGTTTTGAGGGGTGAAGAGAGGATAGACTATGAATTGAACAAGTGAGTGTAAACCTGCGGAAAGAAAAAAAGAAACCCAAGCAAGTTGCCTGCCGCCGTAAAGAGCCGCCACTATAATCAAGAAAATAAAGATGTCAACAGCCACATAAAGATAATTCCTTTCCAGAAAAGCAAATGTGGCAAAAGAGCTGAAAGAAGCAGTAGCTAAAAAGAGTGCCAGCCTTTGAAATCTCTCATACGGCAACTTATTCACCTCCCATATGCTCTTAATTCGTATATCGAATAAAATAAAAGCTTTCTTTAGCTTTATATTTGAAAGTCTTGAGTAAATTTTGGGTTAAAAAGGAAACGTGTGCTAAAATCTTCAAGAATTTTAGAAGCAGAAGCGGTGATGAATTTTGAGTTTTTTGTTTTTAGATGCCTGCTTTAAGAGAGATGTCAAGCGGACTCCCGTCTGGTTAATGCGTCAGGCGGGAAGGTATATGAAGGAATACAGGGAGATAAGAGAGCGATATTCATTTTTAGAGATGTGCAAAATTCCTGAAATCGCTGCTCAGATAACTTTGCAGCCTGTGAAGAGATTCCCTCTCGATGCAGCAATTATATTTTCGGATATTCTTATTCCCATAGAAGCAATGGGCATAAAGGTTGAATTTGTGGAAACTAAGGGACCTCAGATTGAGAACCCAATGGAAAAAGCTAGTGATTTAAGTTCCATCAGAGACATCGACCCCAGAGAGGATACACCTTTTCTTCTTGAGTCCTTAAAGATGGTGAAGGAGGAAATTGGCAAAAAAATTCCTCTCATTGGCTTTGCGGGCGCACCCTTTACTCTAGCAAGCTATGTAATTGAGGGAGGTCACTCCCAAAATTATCTGAAAATAAAGAAATTAATGTATGAAAATTTGGAAATTTTTAAGGATTTGTTGGAAAGGATATCCAGGAACATCTCCGTTTATCTTAAAGCTCAGGCTGAAGCAGGTGCAGATGCTGTTCAGCTCTTTGACTCTTGGGCAGGGACACTTTCTCCCACTGATTATAAAGAGTATGTTTTTCCCTTTACTCAAAAATGCATAGCTGAGTTTAAGAAAGCTTTTCCTAATAAGCCTTTAATTTATTTTTCTACGGGAACTTCTGGCTTACTAGAAGTTATATCTAGTTTGGAAAGCGATGCAGTGGGAGTGGACTGGCGTGTGGACATCGGAGATGCATTTTCAAGTGTTTTTGGCGGAAAAGCTATCCAAGGAAATTTGGATCCTGTAGCTCTCGCAAGCTCAAAGGAGATAATTGAAAAGCGGGCAAGAGAAATTCTAGAGAAAGTAGGGAAGAAAAAGGGACACATTTTCAATCTGGGACATGGAGTTCTTCCCCAAACACCAGAGGAGAATGTGGGTTATCTTGTTGATTTTGTTCATGAATACTCAGAAAGGGTGAGGTCTCAGTAAGATAGCCAGAAGAAAAAAAATTATTCACCTTTGGAGGAAGGAAGATGAATTCTCAAGCTTTTTGGTCTCACTGGGGTTGGCCCTTTGCCACTGCAGTAATCGGCTTTTTCTTTACTTATCTAGTTTTTAAACAGTATTTGCAGAGAAAAAAGCCACATCAGCTTGCCTGGACAGTCGGTCTTCTTTTTTATGCTGTGGCTGCTTTGATGGAAGCTTACTCGGAATACACTCAAACTTGGGACCCTACTGTTTACCGAATTTATATTGTTCTAGCTGCTTCTTTAGTTGGCTTTCTCGGTCTGGGCAGCCTTTACTTAATTGCCAAGAGTAAAATCTGGGGCCATATCTTTCTGGCATACAACATTATAATGTTTTTAATTTTTATTTACGGGACGTTTACTCATCCTTTAGTAGAGGAGAAGCTGGTAGCGGGAATAACAGTAGGAGGAAAAGCGCTAGGCGAATCACTTTCTTACCCTCGAGTCTGTTCGCTTTTTTTCAATGTGCCAGGCACCTTTTTTCTTTTGGGAGGAGCTATTTACTCCATTTTCCTCTTTGCGAGAAAGAAGGAGTATGCTTACAGAATGTGGGCTAATGTTTTAATTGCTTTGGGAACAATGGTCATTGCTGCAGCAGGGAGCATGGCAAGAATGGGACAGACAGTTGGTCTTTATCCGGCAGAGATGGTTGGTTCTGCTCTTTTACTCTGGGGATTTCTTAAAGCAGGAACTTTAAAAAAAGGCGCTGAAAAGGTGCTTGAGAAAAGGGGAAGCAGTGGATAAAGAAGGATTTGAGGCTTTAATAAGAAAAGAGATTGAAAAATTGCCTGAAGAATTTCGAAAGCGCTTGGAGAATGTGGCATTCATAGTGATGGATTGGCCAACTGAAGAGATGCAAAAGTTAGTTGGCAAGAAAGGGTTGCTTTTGGGTCTTTATCGGGGCGTTCCCTTGCCGAAAAGAGGAAGAAGATATGCAATGGTGCTTCCCGATCAGATTATCTTTTTTCAAAAAGCTATTGAAAAAGTAGCAGGAAGCGAAGAAAAACTCTCTAGGTGGGTGCAGGATGTTGTCCGACACGAAGTAGCACATTATTTTGGCTATACCGATGCTGAACTAATTAAAATTCTAAATAAGAAGAGATAATCCTTCTAGAAGTTCTTCTTACCCTCTGGCAAGAGCTTAGTTTCTCAGTTTCCAAAGACCGATTGCTTTCCTTTGTGCAGCATGAGCTGAGGAAAGCAACTCTTTTGCTTGAGCAACGTCTGGAGGTATTATTTCAGGCACAGCAAGCCCCTCCTCTAAAAGGAAGGCGTTTACAAATCTCCCTTCTACATAGGCGTATCTAAGAACGCGTCCATAATTATCTTTTCCCCTAACATCTTTCTTTAAAATCAAGTATTTATTCAAAACCATTTCTTCTAGCTTTCTCTTGGCTTCGCAGTAAAGAGGTTCGTTCTTTTCCGGAGCATCAACTCCAATAAGTCTCACCACCCTTTTTTCATTTCCGATTTTCACTATCAAGCTGTCTCCATCAATCACCTTTATGCACCTGGCTAATTCTGGGAAAGGATCACTGCGAAAGGATGTAGTATTCCCGGTAGTAAAACGAAGCAATATAAGCAAAGCGACGAGCAGAAAAATCTTTCTTTCTCCTAGCCTCATCATAGCTCAGATTATATCTTTCCACTTTTACATCTCATCTCGTCCATTTCATTCTGCCTTTTCTTTTTCCTGAGCCCCTTTTTAAATCAGTTTTAACAAATCAACTAAAAAATTTAATGAAGTCACACTTCATGTTAAAATTCTTACTAAGTAAGACAAGGTAGGATTGGAAAGTGGAAGGAACAACAAGAACTCTTCCGGTTTCTTCCCCTCAACTTCTTGAATGAGGTAGAAAGGTTGGCTAAGGAAGAAAATAAATTTTCGGTTTCTAATAGTGCCAGTATAGAAGCGATAGGCTAAGTTAAGAGAGACCTCTTCAACTAACCTTCTTTCTTGTCTAATGTCGTAAAGGTAACCAATGAGGATATCTTTACCAAAACCACTGCGTTAACTGATGGTTTTTTAGTATGGGAGTAATTAACTTTAGTA
>FWPU01003540.1_pt1 | contig 38571 bp, 37 predicted proteins | sample 2228361 | NCBI WGS metagenome assembly FWPU01 (sample SAMEA103939777, study PRJEB20133) | metagenome | reverse complement strand
GACGACCTGCCCGCCGACCTAGCCGCTTTCCTCTCCGGTGCCATCTTCGCCCTCTGCCCCTACCGCAGTGTACACCTCCTGGGCCACCTTACCCTGATCTCCACCGAGACGCTGCCCTTTTTCGCCCTTTTTGCCCTTCGATCCCTGAAACGTCCGGGATGGCAGCCAGCGCTGGGCATCGCCCTTTCGTTCCTGGCCGCGGCGCTCATCGAGTGGCATTACCCGCTTTACATGTCTCTTCTGGCCGGATTCTTCCTCCTTTGGGCCGGGGGAGAAACGCTCCTGCGCCGAAGGACGTGGCGCTTCCTCCTTCAGAGCGCGGCTACCCTCACCGCCGGCCTCCTCCTGGCCGGCCTCCTCCTCTCCCCGCTCCTCATCCCCATGGCGCGGGAAGCCGGGACGGCGGACTATCTGGAGGAACCGCTGGAATTCAGCGTGACGTATGGAGCCGACCTCGTTTCCTTCCTTATCCCCTCGCCCATGCACCCGCTCTGGGGAAACGTTTTCCGCCCCTGGAGCGAACCGTTCGCCGAAGGCAACACCGCCGAGGGCATCGTCTACGTGGGGCTTGTGCCCCTCTTCCTGGCCGCCGTGGGCCTGTGGAAAAAGGGAATGGAAGGGAAAATCTGGGCAGCCACGGCCGTCCTCTTTGCCCTCCTTTCCCTCGGGCCATACCTCAAGGTGTTGAACCACTCGACCGGCATCCCTCTCCCCTACCTCTGGCTCTACCAGATGCCCATCATTCGCTTCACCCGTGTCCCCTCCCGTTATGCCGTCGTAACCCAACTGGCCCTGGCCGTCCTGGCCGCGCTGGGAACACGGGCGCTTCTCAAGGGCAAATCATGGCCATCTGCACTCCTTTCCTTTCTTCTCCTCGGCATCCTCGTCCTGGAGTACCTCCCCATCCCCTATCCGCTCACTCCGGCCCATATCCCCACCTTCTATCGGCAACTGGCCCAGACCCCAGGTGAGGAAGCTATCCTGGAGGTGCCGCTCCAAAAGCCCAACAACCCCTGGTACTACACCCGATGGATGCTTTATCAGACGGTCCATGGCAAGCCCTCTTTCCGGGGCTATATCTCCCGCGGCGACCCCCTCTTCCCCTTTGCCGGGGCACCGCTCTTCCGACAACTGGCCCGGCTGGATCCATCCGGCGATATCCTCTACGACGACTGGCGAGCCATCGCCGGAAGCGTGCTCCGTCATTACCGCATCAATTACATCGCTGTGGAAAAAAGACGCCTCCAGGAGAACGACCTTCTCCCCAAGGCCCGCTCTCTGGTAGAGGAAGCGCTCGGCGGCCGGCCGCCGGACCTGGAGGATGAAGACCTGCTGGTCTATCGGGTATCGGAGGGCGAAGGGGACCTCCCTTTCTTCCGCCTCGGCCGGGGCTGGCATGAGGTTGAGGAACACCCATGGGGACCCTTCCGCTGGATGGAGCGCGACCGGGCCGAACTCTTCGTCATCCGGCCGCAACCCGGCCCGACCACGATCGAGTTCCAGGCGGTGAGTTTCCTGCGTCCACGTCGGCTGGACGTGGTGTGGAACGGCGAAAGGATAGCCTCCTGTGCGATCGGCACGGCGATCCGGCGCTGCCGCTTTTCGGTGGACCTTCCGGCCGGGGAAACACGCCTGGAACTCCAGGCCGAGGGCTATGATGTCCCCCGCGAATCCGGCGTCGGAGATGACCCCCGGCCGCTCAGCATCGGCTTCAGCGCCGTCCGCTTCCGCCCGCAGGAGTAGGCGATGTTCACGGCGGAAATCCTGGCCATCGGGAACGAACTTCTTCTGGGGGAGGTAGTGGATACGAACAGCCATTTCCTCTGTCGCTACCTGACCTGCCGGGGCGGGCAGGTGTGCCGCGTGGTCCTGTTGCCCGATGAGCCGGCCGCCATCGCCGCCGAGGTGCGCGGGGCCCTGGAACGCGGTCCGGACCTTGTCGTTCTCACCGGCGGCCTTGGGCCGACCGAGGACGACCTGACGCTCCAGGCCGTGGCCCGCGCCCTGGACCGTCCGCTTGGGGAAAACCCCCAGGCCCTAGCCCTGCTGGAACGGCGCTACGCCGAACTCCTGACCCAGGGCATCATCGCCGACGCTACCCTGACCCCACCCCGCCGAAAGATGGCCCTTTTCCCCGAGGGAAGCGAAGCGCTCCCCAACCCCGTCGGCACGGCACCGGCCGTCCTCCTCCGCCAGGAAAAAACGCTCCTGGTCTGCCTGCCCGGTGTGCCCGAGGAAGTACAAGGTATCGCGGAAGGTCCGTTACAGGAGTACCTGAACCGGACCCTGGGAATGGGCTACCACGTCTGCCGCTCCTTCCTGGTCTATACCGGGGAAGCAACCCTCTCTCCCCTCCTTCGCCGTCTCGTCCGAAAATATCCGGATATTTATGTCAAGTCATATGCCGGCCGGGTACGGCCCGATGCCCGGTTGCAGGTCCGGGTTACCCTCTCCTCCTACGGAGACACGGCATCCGAAGCCGAGGAACGGGTGCAGAAAGCGGCGGAAGAAATGTGCCGGGCACTGACCAAGGCTGGAATTGAAGGCTGGGAAGAAATGTATGGGCATAGCCCGGAAAGTTCGGGACCCGGCAAATATGGGAAAAACTTTGCCCCTTAGCCGGAAACAATCTTCCCGCAATGGGGGCAGTAGCTGGCTCCGGCAGGTACCGGCTGGCCGCAGTTGGGGCAGGGAACGGTAGGTACCTCCGAAAAGGATGCGGCAGCCGGCGGTGCCCCGGCCGGGGACGTCGGCAACGCTTCCGGCACGGCCAACCGGCTGATGTAGTGGGCCAGACGCACCAGCAAGATGACCACCACGGCCAAGGCAATCGCCACGACGATGACCAAGAAGGCCCAGGGCAGCCACTTCTGAACCAGCGCGAAAAGCCTGGCCTCCTTCAGGGCCACTTCCGCTCCCCCTCCCAGATCGCGAAGGTAACTATAGCCAAAGGTCACCAGGAAGATGCCGTTGAACAGCCCGACCAGCCCGCCGGTCAGATGCTGCCACCAGAGCAACTTCTTCGACCCACGCAGGAAGACGGCGCTGCCGTAGCCAACGAGGAAGACGATAAAGAGCAGACTGCCCAGTCGGATAAGGCCCTGGATGTCCTTGCCCTGTCCCTGCCCCCATGAGTTAACCCAGAAATCTCCCAGAAACACCCCCGGCACAATGCCGGCCAGAAAGACCAGCACCTCACGCAGCAGACCCCGCCACACACCCAGCGCGGCCAGCGCCACCACCATGACCACGGCCAGGATATCGAGCCACATCGTACACCTCCAACTCTTTGACAGTGCCTGCTTCCGGTGTTACAATAACCGGCGCATCCGTACCGCCCTCTTACAACTGGAACAGGCCCTGGGGGGCCGCAATCTTTTGCCGGTAATTGACCACATAGGTCAGCAACTTGCGTTGCAACTTGTGCCAGTCCGGATGGTTGAGGAGACGGTCCAGCGCTTCCCGGTTCTCGGCTACCCCACCGATGATGACCTGAGGGCCCTCGCCGGCGATGGTGTACCAGGCATCGGTGATGGTCAGGCCCAGCTGGTTCAGGCCAGGTCCCAGTTCACGCACTACGAATTCCATATAGGAGGCCTCTTTGCCCTCGCAGATGTCCCAACTCATCAGCAGTTTGATCATCGTTCCTCAGCCCTGGCCCTCCTTGGAATCGGGTTTTTGGGTTATCCGTAGTGTAACAAAAAAAGGGCGTTTCGTCAACCTGGCCCGCTCCTTCTGCTGGCTGTTGCATGGGGTCCGTGAAGCCCGATAACGGCCCAGAGACCTCGGCAAAGGAACACGATAGCGTATCGGTCTATCGCCTCGTCACACTCGGTTAGTCACTTACGGGAGGAAAAGATGAAAATCGCCATCACCGGAAAGGGCGGCGTGGGCAAGACTACCCTGGCCGGAACTCTGGCCCGGCTCTATGCCGCCGACGGCCGGCCGGTCCTGGCCATTGATGCCGACCCCGACGCCAACCTGGCCACGGCCGTGGGCATCCCGGCCGAACGGATGGCCGGCATCACCCCCATCGCCGCGATGGACGACCTTATCGAGGAGCGCACCGGAGCCCGTCCGGGCAGCCAGTCCCCCTTCTTCAAACTGAACCCCCGGGTGGACGACCTGCCCGAGACGCTCTCGGTCCAGCATGCCGGGGTGCGCGTGATGGTGATGGGCACGGTGCAGAAAGGCGGGAGCGGCTGCGTTTGCCCGGAAAACGTCCTTCTGCGCTCCCTTGTGCGTCATCTCCTTCTGGAACGGGACGAAGTGATCATCCTGGATATGGTGGCCGGCATCGAGCACCTGGGCCGGGCTACGGCCGACGCCGTGGATGCCTTTATCGTCGTGGTCGAGCCGGGGCAACGCAGCATCCAGACCGCGCGCACCATCCGCCGCCTGGCCGCCGACATCGGCATCCACCGCATCTTTGCCGTCGGCAACAAGGCCCGCACGCCGGAGGAACGGGCCTTTATCGAGCAAAATATGCCGGATTTCACCCTCCTGGGCATCATCGGATACTCCCCCGAGGTCATCGAAGCCGACCGGCACGGCCTGGCCCTCTACGACGTCGGCGGGCCGGCCGTAGAGGAAATCGCCGCCGTCCGCCATGCCTTGGACGAGGCGCTGCGCGGCCAAGGACAGGTTTGAAGCCGGCCCGACCCATTTTCCTGCAGGTCCGACCGGGGGAAAGGGAATAGGATGGAGATGCAGGCGGCAGGTTTGTACAGGACTTCAATCCTCTTGCAGGTCCGGCCGGGGGAAGGGGGCGGCGCGGTACGGACGGGCCAGGACGATGACCCGGTGGTCGTAGATGTGTACGGGCCAGCAGGTGATCAGGGTTAGACGCTCCTCTTCTGTGGGGGCCATATAACGGGCGTTGTTCAACCGATCCTCCATCGGTATACCGATCTCTTTCAGCAACAGCACCTCCTCCACCACATAGAGGTACTGGCCGCCGGCCGTGTACAGCATTACCTCGTCCCCTGGCTGCACCTCGATCAGCCGGCGGAAGACGCCACCGTAGCCGCCGGAATGGCCGGCCAGGACGATGTTCGTCCCCTCTCCCGGGTTTCCCGACCCCTGATGATGGCCCACGGCGTAGCGGGCCACATCCCACACGGTCATCACCTGTCCCTGCCCCTCCTCCACATGCCAGCCTACGGCGGCGACCGGGCTATCCACCCCGATGGCCGGGATGAGGATGCGCAGAATTGCCGAATGCCAGAGCGGTCGAGAGGTGGGCAGCGGAGAAATCTCCGGCCGGTCCCAATTCAGGATGGGAAGGACCGGCAAGGGCGTAGGCGTGGGGTCGAAAACTGCCATTCTGGTCACCTCCAGGGCCGGCGCACGCCGCACCGGGGGCGGGGAAGGACGGAGCGCAGCCCGGCCGAGGGGAAAGATGTACAGCCCGCCCATGTAAAGGAGAAGAAAAAGACCGGCCAGGATGAACAGGTTGGACAACCCCCAGAGGAGGCGCCTGCGCGGATACGGAGAAGTCTCTTCGGAGACCCTCGCTTTCACCGAACCGCTTCCTCGGGAATCCGGACCAGTTTCCACCGTTCGACCACCCGGCCGTCGGCGGTAAAGACCGGCCGGCCGACCAGTTCGACCCGCAGGCCGAAGCGTTTCTTCAGGCCGGCAAAGATAAGGGCGGTGGAGATATGTGGCGGAACGCCTCCTTCGGCGATCAGGCGCTCTGCGCCCGAGAGGATGGCCGGCCTGACCATCTCGTACTCCAGTTCGTCGGACGCCACCGGCCGGACGGCAGCATCGGCCAGGTAGCCCACCGCCACCAAGTAGCGGGCCATCTCCCCTACGGCGGCCAGGGGAGAAGCCGATTCCAGCCTCAACTCCCCCTCGATTTCGTCAAACAGGATCTCGCCGGCCCGCCAGACCACTCTCCAGGCTTCCTCGCCCCAGTTTTCCCCGATGGCACGGTAGACGGCATAGATCTCCCGATCGAAGAAGCGGGCATCCATGTCGCCGGGAGCAAAGGGCAGGAGGGGGCGTTCGGCCGGCCCACTGTACCGTTCGCCGGCCGGCGAAATCGGGCGCGGGGAAGGAAAACGGGCCTGCTCGTCGTACACGTGGGCGATCAGGCCGACCATGCGGGACAGGGCGAAGAAACCGTTGCCTACCTCCGGTGGCAGGTCCAGTTCACACAACAGGGCGGCGATGGCCCCATCCACATTCATGGGCAGTTCCCGGCCCAACGCCTCCTGGAGGGCCTGTTGGAGGGACCGGGCCATCTCGACGTACTCGCTAGCCAGCCCTTCCTCCTCGGCCAGGGCCAGGAGCCGGCCGGTGCGGGGGTCCACGGTATGGAGACGATGGCCGTAGCCGGGGAGTCGTTTCCCCAAGGCACGATACTCGGCCACCACCTCGCGGGCCACATCCAGGGACTTTTGCCCCCGCCCCCGCCGCAGGGCCACCGCCTCCCGCAGCAGGCGCATCCCGTCCTCGATGGCTCCCCCGTGGTATCGGTGGATGGCCAGAAGGCCGGCAGCCAAGGCCGCGGTCAGCGAAGCCCCTCCAGAAGCCACCGTCCGCGCCACCAGGGTAGAAGGGGGTGTTCCGCCATGATCCACACAGGAGACCAGGACGGCATCCAGGACCCTTCCCTGAGACGGGGTGGGAAGTTCTCCCTTTAGCACCAGGTAAACCACATGGCTAAAGGGCAACCGCCCCATCAATTCTTCGACCCGGTAGCCGCGGATGAGCACCCGGTTCGGTTCGGCACAGGAAATGGGTTGAGACCACATTTCGGCCATCGTCTTCCTCCGGGCGGACCGTCCGGCGTTATTTTACCGCAACCGGCCCTGTATGGCAAATCCCCCGGTTTTTCTCTTCCCCTATCCGGTAGTATAATAGCCCGGTGTTGACCGGCTTACGAGTATTTTGGGGTAGACGAAGGCCGCCCTTCGTCCACCCGGCTTGCCCGACTGGAGCGTCCCATAATGGTTATCTCCATCTCCCGCCTTCTGGCGGCAGCAAAACAACGCGGAGCGGTCACCTTTTCCGCCCTCCGCTATCGGAACTATCGTCTCTGGTTTTTCGGCCAGACCATCTCCCTGATGGGCACCTGGATGCAATCGGTGGCCCAACAGGTGGTCGTTTACCTCCTGACGGATCACTCCAAGATAGCCCTGGGGGCCGTCTCCTTCGCCGGCTCGATCCCAACCCTTTTCCTTATGTTCCCTGCCGGAGCCCTGGCCGACCGCTTCCATAAGCGGCGTATCCTGGTCGCCACCCAGATCGCGATGATGCTCCTGGCCCTGATTCTGGCCACGCTCACCGCTACGGGAGCAGTCCGGTTCTGGCACATCGTCCTACTGGCAGCGGGGCTGGGCATCGCCAACTCCTTCGATGCCCCGACCCGGCAGGCCATGGCCGTGGAACTGGTCGAAGATCGGCGAGACCTCCTGAACGCCGTCGCCCTGAACTCGATGATGCTCAACCTGGCCCGTATCGTCGGGCCGGCCGTAGCCGGGCTGATCTTGGCCTTTTTGCATCCGGCCTGGTGCTTTGCCCTGAACGGAATCTCCTTCCTGGCCGTCATCTTCGCCCTGCTGCGGATGCGGATGCCGGAGGGTCGGCCGGCCCTGCAGGCCGAACCGCTCACGGTGCAGTTGCGGGAGGGCCTGAAGTACATTGGAGGACATGCCGTTGTCCGTACCATCATTGCGCTGGTAGCCGTTTCCTCCATCTTCGGTTTTTCTTATGCGGTGCTTCTGCCGGCCTTTGCCATAGACCTCCTCCAGATCGGCGAAGCGGGAGTGGGCATCCTGCAGACGGCGGTGGGCATCGGAGCCGTGGGCGGCGCGCTGACGGTGGCCTCCATGGGCCGGAGCCGACGCAAAGCCATCCTCCTCACGGCCGGCAGCCTCCTCTTCCCTGCAGCCGTGCTGGGGCTGGCCTTCTCGCCCAACCTCTCCCTCGCCCTCCTTTCCCTGGCGTTGGCCGGCTTCGGCTTTGTCACCCAGAACTCGAGCAGCAACACCCTTATCCAGACCCTTGTCCCCAACAGGTTGCGCGGCCGGGTGATGGGAGTCTACATGACGATGTTCTTCGGGACGACGCCGTTTATGTCGCTTCTGGCTGGCGGGATGGCCCAGTGGCTCGGCCCGTCCTGGGCCACGGCTTTCGGGGCCCTGGTCAACCTGACCTTTGCCCTGGGCGTTATGGTGGCCGTCCCGGCCCTCCGGCAGGCGGAAACGTATCGTCCGCCTCCTCCCGCCGGGGCAGCCGAGGTCGATCCGTCCGGTAAGCCCCCTGTGGCTCCGCCGGAAGCGACACCGATTTACTCCCACTCCCCCGGTCCGAAACGTTAAGAATCTATCCGAAAACCCGCGGAAAAGGCACTGCCTTCGCCCATCCGGGGCCGTTTTCGGATCCTATTGAAATCCGTGTGGAAAAAGGAACATCCGGCCGGGAAATGCGGCCGTCAGGGCGAGTCGGCGACTCGCCCTGACGCACAATTTTTGACATGCCGTTGCATCCAATCTGTAAAGCAGGAACGATCTGGAGGACGAGCGATGACCGTGGTCGTTACCGGGGCCTCCGGCCATGTGGGAGGAAACCTTCTGCGGGCTTTACGATCCTCCGGCCGGCCCGTCCGGGCTTTGGTGCACCGTGACCGCCGAGCTGTCGAGGGGCTGGAAGTGGAGGTGGTCCAGGGTGACATCTGCGACCCGGAGTCGCTGCACCGGGCCTTTGCCGGAGCCGAGGTGGTCTACCACACCGCCGCTTACATCTCCATCGCGGGGGACGAATGGCCGCTCCTGGAGCAGGTGAATATCCTGGGCACCCGCAACGTCGTCCATGCCTGCCTGGAATGCGGCGTGCGCCGCCTGGTCCACTTCAGTTCGATCCACACCCTGGAGCAGGAGCCGCCGGACACCCCGGTGGACGAATCCCGGCCGCTTGTAGACTCCCGTCGGGCTTCTCCTTACAGTCGCTCTAAGGCTGGGGGGGAACGGGAGGTGCGAGCAGCGATAGCCCGCGGCCTGGATGCCGTAATCCTCTATCCCACCGCCATCGTCGGCCCCTACGACTTCCGACCTTCACACTTTGGGCAGGTCCTTCTCTACCTGGCCCGGAGGAAACTGCCGGCCCTGGTGGCCGGCGGCTTTGATTGGGTGGACGTGCGCGACGTGGTAGCGGCAGCACTCCGAGCAGCAGAAGTTGCCCCGTCGGGAGCCCGCTATATCCTCTCGGGCCACTGGGTGGCCCTGCCGGAGATCGCCGCCCTGGTCGAGGAACTCACCGGTGTACCGGCACCGCGCCTGGTCGTCTCCCTAGACCTGGCGCGTCGGATCGCCCCCCTGGCCACCCTGCTGGCACGCCTCTTGCGGATGCGGCCGCTCTTTACCCCCATGGCCATCGAGTCCCTGGAAAGCAACCCTCGGATCAGCCACGAACGGGCCGGCCGCGATCTCTCCTACCGGCCACGGCCGTTCCGAGAGACGATTCGAGATACCCTGCGCTGGTTTGTCGAATCCGGCCGCCTGCCCCGTGCCGCTTTGCCCCATGGGGAAAAGGAGCGAACCCACCCTGCGCCTGTGCCCACCGCGATGGACGAAATCCAAAACAAAGGGCTTGCCGATGGAAAATGAGCGAACCCGCTCCGCGCCTGTGTCCACCACCGCCGGGATCGAAAGCATCTTCACGATGACCCACCGGAGCGCAAGGCCCTGTTGCCTGGGCTGTGGTAGACCAGCCTACCAGACGCCGACGATGGTCTCCCCACAACGCGGACATCGCCCCTCCACCAAACGGTTCGCCCGGACGACCAGGCCGACCCGTTCGATCAGGAGGGCTCCGCAGCCAGGGCAGCGGGTATGCTCGCCCGGATGGCCCAAGAGGTTGCCCACGTAGACGTACCGCAGCCCTTCCTCCCGGCCGATTTCCCAGGCTCGTTCCAGGGTTCGCCGGGGCGTCGACGGGACGGTGAAGCGGTAGGCCGGGTAGTAGGCGGTAACGTGCCAGGGGACCTCCCGCCCCAGTTCGGCGGTCATTCTCCGGGCAATTCCCCGCAGAACCTCCTCGGCGTCGTTGACCGTGGAGATGACCAGGGTGGTGACCTCCAGCCAGATGCCCGCCTCGCGGATGCGCCGGCAGTTACGCCAGACCACCTCTACGTCGGTTCCGCAATACCGGCGCACGGCCCTGCCGTCGCCCTTGACATCCACGTTGGCAGCATCCAGGCCGGCCTCCAGAAACGCCGCCAGCGCCGCTTCGGTCATGTAGCCGTTGGTAACAAAAGTGTTGTACAGCCGCCGCGCCCGGGCCAAACGAAAGACCTCCAGCGACCATTCCAGGGAAAGGGTGGGTTCGTTGAAACTGATGGAGGTGCCGGCACAGCGGGATCGTTCGGCCAGTTCGACAAAGGCCTCCGGGGAGGTATACGCAGGTTCGGGGGGTGGAGGGCACTTGCTGATGTCCCAGTTCTGACACCAGGGGCAGTCAAAGTTGCAACTCCAGCTGCCCGCCGTGAGGGCTACCGTGCCGGGATAAAAGTGGTAGAGCGGCTTCTTCTCGATGGGGTTGGCCGAAAGAGAAGAGATCGCCCCATAGATCAGGGTGTACAGGATGCCGTCCAGGTTTCTGCGGGTACGGCACCAACCCACATCGCCGGGGGCAAGGAAACAACGCCGCTCACACGTCAGACAACGGACGCGCCGGCCGGCCCGCTCCTGGAGCAAGGCCGGCCGGATCGTTGGGGCGGACATCTTTCTACTCCCACCATACCTATATGCCGGCCATCTCGGGTCGAATCAGTCCCCATATCCCCTCCCACGAATTCGCCCCGGAGGCCAGACCTCGACGGTCCAGTTCCTGCGGCCCGCCGCTCGGGCCAGCCGGCGGTCCGGATTGACCGCTACGGGATGTCCCACACACGCCAGAAAGGGGATGTCGGAGTGGTGGTCGGCGTAGGCATAGGAGCGCTCCAGGTCGAGCCCCTCTCTATCGGCCAGAGCCAGCAAAAGGGCGCGCTTGGCCTCTCCGTAGGGGTGTGGCCCGATCAGCCGGCCGGTCAGCACCCCGTCCCGAACCTCCGGCCGAGCCGCCAGCAGGTAGTCGGCGGAAAGGTAAGTCCGTAGCGGCTCTCCCAGGAAGTCGAGCGTGCCGCTGAAAAGGATGACGTACCGGCCCTCGGCCTGGTGACGGCGGAGGATCTCGACCCCTCGCGAACTCAGGCGAGGAAATACCTCCCGATGAAAAGCCTCTTCGGCCAGCGCCCGGCAGCGCTCCAGGGACAAACCTTGCAGGTAAGCCTTGTTGCCGCTGAGGAAAGCGTAACGCAGCCGGGTGACAAAGGGGAGGCCGGCAGGGATGGGAAAGGCTTCTCCAGCCGAAAGTCCCAGAGCCCGCAGGCCGGAGAGCAGATTTCTCCCCAATGCCGTTGGGCCGATCGCCCTTTTCCTCCAGGCCAGGCGTAGGAAACAGCGCTCCAACGACGTTCCCACCACAAGCGTGCGATCGATGTCGAAACAAGCGGCCGGCCGGGTCATCGGTCATCGGGCAAGCCGCGTCGGAGGACGGCGCGGGCATCGAAGAGGACCGGAATGCCCCGGGCCAGACACAGGGCTACCGCCAGCACCGTCAGGGCATATCCGGCGGGATAGGTCCACAGCACCGCGCCCAGGAGCACCGGAGTCGCTCCTGCCTGGGCTATCTGGCGACCCAGGGCGTGGATGCCGGCCAGGGCAACAAAGGCGCATGTCTTGGTCACGCCGTAGAAATCGCGCATAAAGCGGGAAGAGACCAGGAAACGGCCCAGGCGCGAGTGCATCATCCCAAAGGCCGTCCCGCCCTGGGCCAGGATCAGGGCACGGACGGCATCCACGATCAGTCCCCGGGTGATCACCACCAGGGGCACCCACACCGGAATCAGCCGGAGGTCTGAGAAACAGACCCAGAGAACGAACTCGACGAGGCGGTCCATCGCCACGTCCAGCGCGCTGCCCAGACGGGAGACGCTTCCGGTTCGTCGGGCCACTACGCCGTCCACCAGGTCCAGAATGAGCAAAAGGAAGATGAGCGGGACGGCAGCCCACTGGAAGGCCGCCCCATCGAGGTAGAAAAAGACCACCGTCAGGGTCAGCGGCACTAGACGGCTCAGGGTAATCCAATTGGCCATCGGTTCCGGACGACCTTTATACCCCCAAACCACTCAGCCGGCGGATGTCGCGCCAGTTCGGCGGCGCCCAGTAGATCGTGTCGCCGGCATAGACCTCTACACCATAGCGGATGCCCTCGGCCTCGATGGCGTATTCGCCGTTATAGGGGCCGCCGCCGAGCGGGTTGCCGAGCGGCCGGTCAGAAGCCACCTGGCCCAGGGCATACCAGAAACGGGCCTTGTCCGGATCGAAGGCGATGCCGGCCCGCTCATAAGTCCGCTCCACCAGCCAGCGCTCCAGGGTGTACCGGGGCGAAAGGAGCGTCCGCATCATCTGGTGGAGTGCCCCACCCAGCGCCCAGTCGTACTCTTGGCCGGGAGGTGGGGCAATAGGCTGCAGGAGGTCGCTCAGGCGGCGGACGTCGCTCCAGTGGGGAACAAGGGTATAGAGCGTGTCCATGGCGAAAAACTCCAGGTCGTAACGCTTTCCGTCGAATTCCAGCGTGCGCACCGGCCCCAGCGGGGCACCCAGAGGACGGATATCCATCTGCCCCAGGTAGTAGATGTGGGTAGCCCAATGCGGGTGAAAAGCGCTGCCGACGATAGAGAAGGTGGCCAGAAGGAGGTCTGTCCCCAGGGGATCCCCCGACCGCACCAAATCGCTCATCTGACGGATGTCGGCCGGATCCTCCGGGGGAGCGCAGAGCGTATCCCGGGCAAAGACCTGCATCAGCCAGGACTGCTGGTTCAGGGAAACGTTCAGCGACATGCTCAGCGGAGCGCCTAGACGATGGGCGATGGCATAGTCCAGGAGGGGATGGTCCGGGACATAGGCCACACCGAAGGGCCGGCAGGTTGTCGTCCAGAGCGCCTCCACAAGGGAAACCGGAGGCGGAGGCAGCACTTCTCGTTCGTTCTGGGAAACATAGAGCACCCGTTTCCTGGGCTTGTGGTCGGGTTCGGGAACATCGTCGAATGTGACCTCGAGCGACTGCTGGAAGTAGTTGATCGCCGGACAGGGATACTGACAGGTCAGGCCGCAGCGCTGATGCTGGAAGTGCAGGTGTGCCCCACAGCCGGTCCAGCCGGTCTTGCCCAGGAGTCCGATTTCCTGCCCACGCACCACCCGGCTGCCTACCTGCAACCCGAAGCGGCTGACGCTGCCCTGCATCAGGTGGAGGTAAAGGTCGCAGCCGCCTTCGTCGTGGCGAATTAGGATGTAGTTGGCCCGCCCGGAGTATTCACTTCCGCCGCAGGTATCGTCGGAAGTACTTTCCCGCACCTTGACCACGGTCCCGCCGGCCGCGGCGACGATGACCTCGCCTTCGTCCTCATTGCCCACGCCCAGATTGAAATCAAAGGCCCAGGCCATTTTGGTACCCGGCCCATGGGACGGATTAGGGTCGTTATTGACTTGGGAGGCCCAAACTTGTTTCCCTTGGGGAAAAGGGAGCATATGCCCTGTCATGGGATACTCCTTCTAAAGAACGTTCTTGGGCGGGCTTGCTGCATCCGCCGGCCGACAGTCGAGTGAAAGACGAATATCCGGACCTCCTTGACTCGGCGATTTCCCCACCTGGGGGACATTCCTGTCCGCTCACGTCGCACAAGATTCTTCTACGAGTTCCCCGTTCCTGGGGACCGTAGGGACGGGCATCAGGCACAAACGCACACCGATGACGTTTCCCCCCGGAAATATGGATAAAAACATTATACCATACCTAGGGATGGGATGCACATCGGAGCGACGGTTCACGAACGGGAGGGGGATACGGAGAGGAAAAGACCGACCTCGCGGCCCTGACGGGGGCAAGCCGGCGAATAGACCGATGCCGGACTTTTGTCAGCGCCGCTGTGCTGTGGTATACTGGGTTCGACGCTGCTGAGGGATTCAGGGGTGGCCGCTTTGCCGCACCCCGGAACCGTTCCAAGCCGGAAAGCCATGGGCGAAAAGGTGCTGGTGGTCGAAGACGAGTACACCCTCCTGGAGACGCTGGTGTACAACCTGGCCAGGCAGGGCTACGAAGTTTCCACGGCGACCGATGGAGTAACCGCCCTGGAAGTCGCCCGCCGGGAGCGGCCCGACATCATCGTCCTGGACATCATGCTCCCGCGGCTCGACGGCCTGGAGGTTTGCCGCATCTTGCGCCGGGAGACGAACGTGCCCATCCTGATGCTCACCGCCCGCACCGACGAGGTGGACAAGATCGTCGGCCTGGAGATGGGGGCCGACGACTATGTGACCAAGCCCTTTAGCATGCGCGAACTGCTGGCCCGGGTCAAAGCGCTGTTGCGAAGGGTGCGCCTGATCCGGGAAGAGGTGGCCGGTAGGGAGGAAGCATCGGCTCCACGGCGGCTGGAGTTCGGCGACCTCACCATTGACCTGGGGCGGGCCGAGGTGCGCCTCGCCGGCTGGCCGCTCCACCTCAAGCCCAAGGAGTACGATCTCTTGGTCTTCCTGGCCCGCAACCGGGGCATGGTCCTTTCCCGCGACCTCATCCTGGAACGGGTCTGGGGTTGGGAGTACGCCGGCGGCACCCGCACCGTGGATGTGCACGTGCGCTGGCTGCGCGGCAAGATCGAACCCGACCCGGCTCACCCCATGCGCATCGTCACCGTGCGCGGGATCGGCTATCGCTTCGAGGGCTGAGGCCGGCCCTCCGAGGTGCCCGATGTTTCGCAAGATACACTGGCGTATTGCCATTCCCTTTCTGGTGCTGATCGTGGTGGCCATGGCCGGCCTGGCTTTCCACCTATCCGCCCTTGTCCGCCGATCTTATATCGCCGACCTGGAGACGCACTTGGCCGCCGAAGCCGGCCTGATCGCCGAAAGCAGCGCCATGGCCATGGAACGTTGGGATGTTGCCTTCCTCGATGCCCAGGCCCGCCACTGGGCGCAGTTGCTCCAGGCCCGTGTGACCCTGATCGCTGCCGACGGCACGGTGCTGGGCGAATCGCATGAGGACCGCACCCGCATGGACAACCACCTCTACCGCCCCGAAGTGCAACAGGCGCTTGTTTTCGGCAGGGGGAGCAGCATCCGCTTCAGCAACACGGTCGGCTACGATATGCTCTATGTGGCCCGTCCGGTAACGGCCGGCGAGCGGACGATCGGGGTGGTCCGCCTGGCCCTTTCCCTAGAGCAGGTCGAAACGAGCTTTTCCCGTTTGCGTGCGGCCATCGCCGTGGCCACGCTGGTGGCGACGGTGCTGGCCGGCCTGGTGACTGTGGTTTTGGCCGGCCGCATCACCGAACCGATCCGCGCCCTGACCCGCGTTGCCGAGCGCATCGTCGGCGGGGAGTTCCAGGCACGCCTCTTTCCTTCCACCCGCGACGAGGTCGGCCAACTGACCACCGCCTTCAACCGCATGGCCGACGCGATGCAGCAGGAGATGGCCGCCCTCGAGCAGAGCCGAAGCCGCCTGGCCGCCATCCTAGAGCATATGGCCGACGGCGCTATCATCACCGATGAGCAGGGGCAGGTCGAACGGGTCAACCCGGCCGCGGCCGCCCTCCTGGGCACCATCGAACCCGGCCATCCCCCGCCGACCTTTTCCCAGCTGACCCGCCACCACCGCCTCATCGATCTGTGGAAACGCTGTGTCGAAAGCGGGCAAGAGCAGGTCGAACTGCTGGAAATCGGCCATCCGGAGGCCTTTTTGCAGGTGATCATCACCCCGGTAGAGGAAGCCGACAGGCGATCCTTTCTGGTCATCCTGCAGGACCTGACGCGGGTACGTAAACTGGAACGGATGCGGCGAGATTTCGTCAGCAACGTCTCGCATGAACTGCGCACGCCGCTGGCCTCGCTCAAGGCCCTGGTGGCCACCCTGCGCGACGGGGCGTTGGAGGATCCTCAGGCGGCGCAACGCTTCCTCGATAAGATCGAAATCGAAGTAGACGCCCTGACCCAGTTGGTGACTGAACTTTTGGAACTGGCACGTATCGAATCGGGGCAGATCCCCTTGCGCCTGCAGCCCGTCCCGGTAGCCGAGATCGTCGGCCCATCGGTGGAACGGCTGCGCCCCCAGGCGGAGCGGGCCGGCCTGGAACTGCACGTACAAATCCCCGAGGGCCTGCCGTCGGTCCTGGCCGACGCCGAGCGCGCCCGCCAGGTGCTCACCAACCTGGTGCATAACGCCATCAAGTTCACCCCCTCCGGCACGGTGGAGGTGTCCGCCGGCCGACAGGGCGAGGAAATCGTCTTCTGCGTGCGCGACACCGGTGTGGGCATCTCTGCAGAAGACCTCCCGCGCATCTTCGAGCGTTTCTACAAGGCCGACCGTGCCCGCAGCGGCGGTGGGACCGGCTTGGGTCTGGCCATCGCCAAGCATATCGTGCAGTCCCACGGCGGACGCATCTGGGTGGAAAGCGAGGAAGGGCGAGGCAGCGCCTTCTTCTTCACCTTGCTGGCCGTTTTGCCGGACCTAACAAAACCTTTACCCGATGTTAACATGCCCTTGAACGGCCGTTAAAACGCGCATGCTATCCTCTTGCTGGTGAAGATAAGCAAGGATAAAGCAAAATGAGGAATGTATGCTGCGCACTCGGATTGTGATCGCCCTCATCACTCTGGGGGTACTGCTCACGGCCTGCGGGCCCGCCCCCACCGGCATCCCCTCCGTTCCCACGGCGGCGATGCTTTCCGGCACGATCACCGTGGCCGGCTCCACCACCGTCCAGCCGCTGGCCGAAGACCTGGCCGAGGCTTTTCGCGCGATCCACCCCAACGTCAAGATCGACATCCAGGGTGGCGGCTCCAGCGTCGGCATCAAGTCGGCCGGCCAGGGTACCGTGGACATCGGCACCGCTTCCCGTGAGATCAAGGATGCGGAAAAGGCCGAATTCCTCGATCTCAAGATCTACACCATCGCCCTCGACGGCATCGCCATCGTCGTCCACCCCGATGTTGCCGTCGAGGACCTGACGGTGGAACAGGTGCGGGACATTTTTGCCGGCAAGATCGTCAACTGGAAAGAGGTCGGCGGCCCGGACCGGAAGATCGTCGTCGTGTCGCGTGAAGAGGGCGCCGGCACGCGGGGGGCCTTTGAAGAGATGGTGATGGGCAAGGACAACCCCATCGTGGACACGGCCATCCTGCAGAACTCTAACGGGGCGGTGCGGACGACCGTTTCCACCACTCCGGACTCGATCGGCTACCTATCGTTCGGCTACCTGGACAAGACCGTCAAGGCGCTCCGGATCGGCGGGGTCGAGGCCATTCCGGCCAATGTGGCGAACCGCTCCTACCCAATCTCGCGCCCCCTGAATATGTTGACCAAGGGCGAGCCGCAGGGTACCGCCAAGGCCTGGCTGGATTGGATCCTGAGCCCCGACGGCCAGGCCATCGTTGCCAAGCACTATATCCCGGTCAAGTAGAGACCGCTGGCGCTCTCCTCCTCCGGCACCCCGGCAGGGGCGACGCATACGTCGCCCTTGCCGGGGTATGCAAGGAGCGGAGGTGAGAGGTGACACTGCGTTACATGGTGGATCGAGGAGGCAAGTACCTGCTCTTCGCCCTGGCCCTGGTCTCGATTCTGATCGTCTTCCTGATCGGCCTCTTTACCCTGCACGAGGCCTGGCCGGCCTTTCGGGAGATCGGGCTGGGGCCGCTTCTGTTCGGCGATGTCTGGCGGCCGGGCATGGACTCCTACGGCCTCCTGGCGATGATCATCGGGTCGCTCCTGGTCACATGGGGAGCGCTGGTGCTGGGTGTGCTGCTGGCCCTGGGCTGCGCCATCCTCCTGGCGGAGGTGGCTCCGGCCTGGTTTCGCGGCATCGTCCGACCGGCCATCGAACTCCTGGCCGGCATCCCCTCGGTGATCTACGGCCTCTTCGGCATGGTGTTCCTGGTGCCGCTGATCCGGCAGGCCTTCCCCATCCCCGGCAACACCGGCTTTGGCCTGCTGGCGGCCTCGATCGTCCTGGCGGTCATGATCCTGCCCACGGTGACCAGCATCGCCGAGGACGCCATCCGTGCCGTGCCCTGCGAATACAAGGAGGGTGCCTTGGCCCTGGGGGCCACGCACTGGCAGACCATCATCGGCGTCATCCTGCCGGCCGCTCGCTCCGGGATCGTCGCCGGCATCATCCTGGGGGTGGGCCGGGCCATCGGCGAAACGATGGCCATGATCATGGTCATCGGCAACTCGATCGTCTTGCCCAGGCCGCTGAACGACAACCCGCTGACCCTCTTCCTGAGCGGAGCGCGCACCCTCACCGGGAACATCGCCGTGGAGATCTCCTACGCTACCGGCCTGCACGAAAGCGCCCTCTTTGCCACCGGCGTAGTCCTCTTTGTACTGATCATCCTGATCAACCGGCTGGCCCACCTGATGGTCCGGGGGAAACGGGCATGAACCCAGGCGAAACCGATTGGGATATGGCCATGGGAAAAACAGCGCGCACACCGATGCCGGAAGCCAACGTAACCTGGCAACGGTCCGGCCTGGCCGGCCGGCGTTGGGTACAGCGAGGAGCCTTTGGCCTGTTCTGGCTGGCCGGCCTGCTGACCGTGGCCGCCCTGGCTGCCATCGTGACCTTTATCGGCGTGCGTGGGATCGGCCAGATCGACCTGGATTTCCTGCTCACGCCGCCCCGCGGCGGGCTTTCCGGTGGGGGGGGCATCTCCACCACCATCGTCACCACCCTCATCCTGGTCGTGGTGACCATCCTGATTGCCGCCCCCTTGGGGATTGGGGCCGCCGCCTACCTGGCCGAGTACGCCGCCGAGAGCCGTAGCACCCGCGGGCTGGGGCCCTTCCTGGTCGGTGTGGCCCGAACGGGCGTAGAAACACTGGCCGGCGTGCCTTCGATCCTCTTTGGGTTGTTCGGCTATGCCCTGTTCGTCGTGGTCCTGCACTTGGGTTTTTCCATCCTATCGGGGGCGCTGGCCGGAGCCTGCCTGATCCTGCCGGTCATCATCCGCACCACCGAGGAAGCGCTCTACGCCGTGCCCCGCTCTTACCGCGAAGCCAGTCTTGCGCTGGGCGCGACCAAGTGGCAGACGACTTGGAACGTCGTCCTGCCAGCCGCCTTGCCCGGCATCATCACCGGGGTGATCCTCAGCGTCGGCCGCATCATCAGCGAGACGGCCGTCTTTTACGTGACCCTGGGGGGCAGCCACAACATGCCCACTTCGCTCCTGGACTCTGGCCGCACCATGGCCCTGCACCTGTTCTACCTGGCTACCGATACCAACGCCCTGGAGAAAGCCATGGCCACCGGGGTCATCCTGATCGTCAGCACCGTCCTGATTAACCTGGTCATCAACTTGCTCTCGCGTCGCTTGAGCGCAAAGGTAAGGGTGTAAGATGGATGCCGCCGGACCCCAGATCGTCGTCGAAAGATACAGCCTGTATTACGGCAACTTTCGCGCTCTGCGCGATGTCAGCATCCAGATCCCGGCCAATCGCATCACCGCCATTATCGGCCCTTCCGGCTGCGGGAAGAGTACCTTCCTGCGCACCTTCAACCGCATGAACGACCTTATCCCCAACGTGCGCGTAGAGGGCAAGGTGCACATTGATGGTCAGGACATCTTTTCCTGCGACGAGGTCGAACTGCGGCGGCGGGTGGGCATGGTCTTCCAGCGCCCCAACCCGTTCCCCAAATCGATCTTTGACAACGTGGCCTACGGGCCGCGGGCCCACGGCCTGCGCAACCGGGCCAGGCTGGCCGAGATCGTGGAGCGCAGCCTCAAGGACGCGGCGCTGTGGGACGAGGTCAAGGACAACCTGCACAAGTCGGCGCTGGCCCTTTCCGGCGGCCAACAGCAACGCCTGAGCATCGCCCGTGCCCTGGCCGTGCGACCCGAGATCTTGCTGATGGACGAGCCGGCCTCGGCCCTCGATCCCATCGCCACGCTCCAGATCGAGGAGTTGATGCAGACGCTCAAGTCTATGTACACCATCGTTATCGTCACCCACAACATGCAGCAGGCGGCGCGGGTCTCGGACCATACCGCCTTTTTCATGGTGGATCAGGAACGCGCCGGAATCCTGGTCGAATTCGGGCCGACACGGCAGGTCTTCACGACCCCTAAGGACAAGCGGACGGAAGACTATATCACCGGTCGGTTCGGATAGTGCTCGGCCGTCGGTGGCCGGAAAGAAATAGGCGCCGCGTTCCATATCGGCCGCCGGCACCCGACGGTCGCCCGGTGACAGGAGGTATATCGTGGGCAAAAGACGTGTCCTCTTCCTATGTACTGCCAACTCGGCCCGTAGTCAGATGGCCGAGGCTCTGGTGAACGGCCTTCTGGGCGACACCTGGGAGGCCTATTCTGCCGGCACCAGGCCGGCGGCGCAGGTGCACCCGTTGGCGGTACAGGCTATGGCCGAAGTGGGGCTGGACATCTCGGCGCAGCGGCCCAAACACCTGGACATTTTCCAGGGCCAGGAGTTCGACCGGATCGTCACCTTGTGCGACGGCGCCGCCGCCGAGTGCCCTGTTTGGCTGGGGCGCGGTCGACAGGTGCACCTGGGTTTCCCCGACCCGGCGGCGGTCGAGGGCACAGAAGCCGAACAACTCGCCGCCTTTCGGCGGGTGCGTGACGCCATCCGCGAGCGGGTGATGGCGTACCTGTGCCAAGCCGAAACCGCCGCCACTGCGGCGGAGGAAACTTTGCACCTGCGGGTGGGAACGGGGTGGTCCCCCTATTCCGGCCGTGGCCCAAGCGGCACCGCCGATAAGGAGATCCCCGGCTGAGGGCGCTTGGGAGCAGCCTGAAAAGAAGGCCCATTCCAGGAGGTCGCATGCGCGAGACATTCGAGCGAGAACTGCGCCAACTCCAGGATAACCTTTTGGCCCTGGGGAGCGAAGTGGAAGAGGCCCTGGCCGCCTCGGTGCGGGCCCTGCGGGAGCGCGATCTGGTGACCGCGCACCGGATCATCGCCGGGGACTGTGCGATCAACGAACGGCGTTTTGCCATCGAGGCGGACGCCCTGGGACTGATCGCCACCCAACAGCCCATGGCCGGCGACCTGCGTACCATCGCCGCGGTACTGGAAATCTGCACAGAACTGGAGCGCATCGGCGACTATGCCAAAGGCATCGCCCGCATCTGCCTGCGCATGGGAGAAGCCCCCCCGGTCAAGCCGCTGGTGGACATTCCGCGCATGGCCGGCCTGGTGGGAGCGATGCTCCGTCGGTCGTTGGACGCCTTTGTGCGCCGCGACGGCGACCTGGCGCGGGCCATCCCCAAAGAGGACGACGAAGTAGACGCCCTCTACAACCGGGTCTACCGCGAACTGCTGGACTCCATTATCGCCGACCCCACGACCATCGACCGGGCCACGCACCTCCTTTGGGTGGCCCACAACCTGGAGCGCGCCGCCGACCGGGTGACCAACATCTGCGAGCGGGTGGTCTTTACAGAGACCGGCGAATTGAGCGAAATGGATGTCCACGAAGAGGGGAATTGCGGGATCCTGTAGGGGCATTCCGCGTAAATCGGACGTATTTTTCGCTCTTCCTTCAGACCCTCCAGCAAGTCTTCCAGGGAGATGCCCTCCTCTTCCACAAGAGCCTCAATGGCCCTGGCCACCTCCTGGGCCACGAGCCGCTTGCGGGTGGCAATGAGGGTATCCCCCAGCCGAATAAGAGAGAAGACGTCCCCCTCCCTGATTCCCATCTCGCGCCGTATCTGGGCGGGGATGGTGAACTGCCCTACCGTACTTGACAAAAACCGCTCTCTCCGGTACGATTTCTCTGCATCCATCGGGGCCAGGTGAAATGTCCGTTCTCTACGGTGGGATAGAGGCCGGAGGCACAAAATTCGTCTGCGCGGTCGGCACAGGACCGGAGGAACTTGCTGCCGAGACCCGCTTCCCGACGACCTCTCCCCAGGAAGTCATCCCCCAGGTGCTCCGCTTCTTCCGCGACCAGGAGCAGCGCCTCGGGTGTCCTTTGACCGCCGTCGGCATCGCCACCTTCGGCCCAGTGGACCTCAACCCGGCCTCGCCGACCTTCGGCCACATCACCTCCACCCCCAAGCCGGGCTGGCAAAACGTGGACCTGCCGGGCGAGATCGGCGGCGGGTTGAACATACCGGTGGGGCTGGATACCGACGTGAACGCTGCCGCCCTGGCCGAAGGCCTCTGGGGAGCCGCGCAGGGGCTGGATACCTTCGTCTACTTGACGGTCGGAACCGGCATCGGCGGCGGGGGGATGGCCGGCGGACGGCTCATCCACGGGATGCTCCACCCCGAAATGGGCCACCTCCGCATCCCTCACGACCGTCAGATAGACCCCTATGCGGGCTGCTGCCCCTACCACGGCGATTGCCTGGAGGGGCTGGCCTCCGGTCCCGCCATCGAAGGGCGCTGGGGCATCCGGGCCGAAGCCCTGCCATCCGACCATCCTGCCTGGGCGCTGGAAGCCCACTACCTGGCGCTGGCTCTGGTCAACCTGATCTGCACCCTTTCCCCCCAGCGCATCATCCTGGGCGGCGGCGTGATGCGCCGGCACCATCTGTTCCCCATGATCCGTCTGAGGGTGCGGGAATTGCTCCATGACTACCTCCGAACGCCCCAGATCCGGGAGATCGAGGCCTACATCGTCCCGCCCCGATTGGGGGAGCGGGTCGGGGTGCTGGGAGCCATCGCTCTGGCGAAGACGGTCGCCTCGCACCGAGACGGCGGCGGCCCGGGGTGCGACGTGGAAGGATCGGGGCAATGAGAACGTGGAACCTGATCCGAACGGCGTGGAAGGTTTGGCCCCGACGATTCGGAAAACACTTCCTTCCTGGGCCGGCCGCCTTTTCTCTGGGCCGTCGCTCCCCTCCTGGCCCTGCTCGCCCTCCTTCCGGTTTACCGGTTTCCCCGCCCGATCTCCCTGGACGTGGGAAGCACCCACGCGCGGCCCTACCTGGAAGGTTTTTTCGAGCCGGAGCGCAGCCCGGCTGCGGATTTCACCGGGCCTTTCATGGCCGAGAACGCTGCCGGCCGGGACATTGCCCGGACGCAATACGCTATTCCTATACCTCGGCCTCCTCGCGGATGCACTGGCCGGGCATCGGACGAGGGCCAGACCTGCCCCTCATCCGCACCACCCATCTTCGCCGCCGCCGGCGGGAGTGCCGGCCGGGCATCGGGCGAGGGCCAGACCTGCCCCTCATCCGCATGGGAGGTAGCGTGCCGAGGGTTCGCCAAATGCTTTCGACCGGCAACGTTCCGCTGACCCGGGTGGAGGCCGGAGCGTTCGTCACCTACCTTCTGCTCCTGCCGGCCGAAGCCGTCCCCGGCAGCCTTACCCTCTCCTGGACAGGCGAAACCGCCGTCCCTCCCGGCGACCTCCGCCGATTGGGCGTTGCCGAAGGTAGACCACGGGGGCAGATCAAATTTGAAGGAGAGTTGGCAAATTTGCCCAATTGAATTATAATAACACAAGAGACGGGCAATCTTCCAGGTAAAGTGTCTTTCGGTAGGCTGTTCCACGAGTATACCACCAAAGGAGGTGCTCCTTCTTAACCTCGCGATCGTGAGTGCCCCCACAGATTTCCGAATTTGCATGTTAGGCTGCAAGAGTCCGTTTTCTGCATCTTTTATATAGGAGGACACGATGTACTGCCCACACTGTGGAGCCTTCAATGCTGACGAGGCTCGCTTCTGTACGAACTGCGGCCGTCCCCTTGCACCGATGGCCGTCCCCCCTCCGGCCTACCCGGACGCCCCGGCCGCCATACCTCGCCCGACCGGTGCCGCCGGCTCCATCCGTATCTTCGGTCTCATCGTCCTCGGCCTGTCCATCCTGATCATCCTGGGGTTTTTCCTGATGAACTGGGCCGGCGACCGCATCGTGGTCAGCGGATGGGACATCTTCAACGAACTTGTGCTGCGTGATGTTGGAAGATACTTCAACGAGCTCGGCGATATATCCCAGGCCGTTACGGGAGGGTACGCTTCCTGGACGTTCCTGGCCTGGTACATTACCATCGGCCTGCTCTGGCTTGCACCGCTTTCCGCCCTGATTACCGGCATCTACGGCCTGTCCTTTATCGCGATGCCCCAAACGGTGCGCAGGGTGCGGGCCAAGGTTCTAGAAATCGTCGTAGCCCTGATCGTATTGGGGGCGCTCCTGGGCTTTACCACAGCAATCGCCGGCCAAATGGGAGTTCCACTCCGATTGGCCGATCTGGGATATGGCTTCTGGGTTACCCTGGGCGGATCGGCTGCCCTTTTCTTTCTTGGCCTGGTCGGGGTAGCGTTGGTTCCGCCCCAGCAGCGGTAGACTATCGAGAACCATGCTTCGACCCTACGAACCCGAGCGCGATTACGTTGCCATCCTGCGTATCTGGAAGGAGACCGGCTGGGTGCCTCCGGGAAAGGAGGATGCCTCCACCTTTATGCTCTCCTGCGGCCGGCCGATGGTGGCCGAACAGGAAGGGCAGGCCGAGTGCTTCGTCCACACGGTCCCCGGCACGCTCCGCTACCTGGGGGAGGACCTCCCCTTCTCCGGAATTACCACCGTCGCCACCGGTCGGGTGACCCGCCGGCGGGGACTAGCCGGCCGGCTTACCGCATTGGCCGTGGCGCTGGATGTGGCCGAAGGTGCACTCGTCTCCGGCCTGTGGGCATTCGAACAGGGCTTTTACGACCGGCTCGGCTTCGGCACCGGACCCTACGAGCACTTTGTCTCCTTCGACCCGGCCCACCTCCGGGTCTCCACCCGCGCCCGTATTCCGCATCGCCTCACCCCCGACGACTGGGCACTTGTCCACGCCTCACGGCAGGCCCGCCGACGAGAACACGGCTCCATCAATTTGCACCCGCCCGAGATAACCCGGATGGACATGACCCACCATGAGAACGGCTTCGGGCTCGGCTACCGCGACGGCCCCAAGGGAGAACTAACCCACCATATCTGGTTTTCGGTCAGCCATATGGAGACCGACCCCTACTTTGTCCGCTGGATGACCTTCCAGAATGCAACCCAGTTCCAGGAACTCATGGCCCTGCTCCGGGACCTGAGCGACCAGGTGCACTTGGTGCGTATGCGCGAACCACCGGGCATCCAGTTTCAGGACCTCCTGCTCTTTCCCTTCCGCGCCCGCCGGGCCACACAAGGCTCGAAACTGGAAAACCGGATGCGGGCGACTGCCCCCTACCAAATGCGTATCTGCGACCTGGCCGGTTGTCTGGCCCGGACGCACCTTCCGGCCGGCCAGGTGCGCTTCAACCTGCTCCTAAGCGACCCCATCGCCGCCTACCTGGACGAGCAGGCCCCCTGGCATGGGCTCGCCGGCGAGTACGTGGTCACGCTGGGGATGGAATCGGGTGCCCGGCCGGGGATGGACCCCGCTCTACCCACCCTGCGGGCGTCGGCGGGTGCCTTCAGCCGGCTCTGGCTGGGTGTGCGGCCGGCCAGCGGCCTTTCCTGCACCGACGATCTCACCGGCCCACCGGAACTCCTGGCCCAACTGGATCAACTCCTCTGCCTGCCACCCCCGCTTCCGGATTGGGAATTCTGAAGATGATCGAAAGCATCCGCAACGCAATCGAGCGTCTCTACCAGGATGAAAGCCTGACCGCCGACGTGGACGATGCTCCGGCGAAGGTGCTCCTGGGCTGGGGAGAGGGACAGATTCGGGCCGGCTGGCCCGAGGAAGAGGTACGCCAGGCCGTGCGCGCCCTGAACCGAATCCTCTCCCGGAGGAACGCCCTCACCCCCACCGAGGCCCTCGTCCACCTGGAGGCAGCCGGCCTCCACGTGGACGAGGCCGTCCTTTCTAACCTGTGGGCCGAGGCGCCGGCCGAGGACATATGGGCGGAACGACTGGTCCAGGCTCTTCTCCCCCACAGAGCGGGGAACCGAGGAGAAAGGGCGAGCATCTCCTTCGAGATCGTCGCCGAGGACCCTCACAGCGCCGCCCGGGCAGGCATCCTCCATACTCCCCACGGCGATGTTCCCACCCCGGTCTTTATCCCGGTAGGAACGCAGGCCACTGTCAAGACCGTCTCCCCCGATGAACTGCGTGAGGGGGGGGCAACCATCGTCCTGGCCAACACTTACCACCTCTACCTCCGCCCCGGCACCGACGTGGTGGCCGAACTCGGCGGGCTGCACCGCTTCATGGCCTGGGATGGCCCCATCCTCACCGACAGCGGCGGCTTCCAAGTCTTTTCTCTGGCCGCCAACCGCCAGGTGGCCGAAGAGGGCGTGACCTTTCGCTCCCACATAGACGGCAGCCTGCACCTTTTCACGCCCGAAAAGGTGATCGAGTTCCAGGAGAAACTGGGGGCCGATGTGATCATGCCGTTGGACGAATGTACGCCCTATCCGTGCTCCCGTGATTACGCCGAAGAGGCCCACCGACGCACCCTCCGCTGGGCCGAGCGCTCCCGGCAGGCCCACCGCCGGCCCGAGCAGGCCCTCTTCGGCATCGTCCAGGGTAGCATCTACCCCGACCTGCGCCGGGAAAGCGCCGAGACGCTGGCCGACATGGATTTCCCCGGCTTTGCCATCGGAGGGCTGAGCGTGGGTGAGCCGAAGGAGGCCATGCACGCCATGCTGGAGGTGTGTGTCTCCATTCTGCCCCGGGAAAAGCCCCGCCACCTCCTAGGCGTCGGTTCACCGGAGGATTTCTTCGAGGGGGTGGCGCGGGGGATGGATATGTTCGACTGCGTCCTGCCCACCCGCATCGCTCGACACGGTGCCCTCCTGGTGCGCGAGGGCCGCCTGAACATCCACAACGCCTCTTACGCCCGCGACCCCCGGCCGGTCGAGGAAGGATGCACCTGTTATACTTGCCGGCGCTTTTCCCGGGCCTACCTGCGCCACCTCTTCCAGAGCCGGGAAATTCTGGGACTGCGCCTGGCCACCCTCCATAACCTGCACTTTCTTCTCCGATTGCTCGAGGGCATCCGCCGGAGCATCCTGCACGGGATGTTTCCGGTCTTCAAAGAGGAGTTTCTCTCTACCTTCCGGCCGGTCCCGGAGGAGGTCCGCCAAAACGAGGCCGCCCGACGCCGCCCGGCCCGCTCGCGGTCCAATGTATGCCAAGGGCCGCTGCAGAAGTAGCGGCAAGAGGGCTTATACCCCATGCCTGCCATGCCCAAAAATGAAATCCGGATACCCCGTCTTCCGCAAGAAACAGTTCAAACAGGTTCACCCCATCAGTGAACGGTTGATGCGGATGGGCCTTTTCCTGGCCCGGGTCCTTCCTCGTGCCGTGGGCTACCCCCTGGTGCAGACGATCGCCTGGCTGTGGGGACTCTTTTCTCCGCACGCCCGGGGCATCTTGGAAAACAACTTGCGACCGGTGCTGGGGGAAAGCCGCTGTCGCCGGCGCTGGACGGCGCTGCGCATCTTTGTCCATGCAGCCCGGCAGTATTATGAAATGTTTTACCTGCCTTCCGTTCCACCGGCCCGCATCGCTACCATGGTGCACTTTGACGAGCCCGGTTGGTCGCGCTTTGTGGACACCTATAACTCCGGGAAAGGGGTCATCCTGATCGCCCCACACCTGAGCAGTTTCGACCTGGCCGGCCAGGCCCTCACCGCCCGGGGCTATCCGATGCTGGTGCTCGTCCTGCCGGAGCAGGAACGGGGGTTCCTCTTCCTCAACCGGCTGCGCGAGTTTCAACAAACGCGCATCATGCCGGTAGGGCCAAAAGCCCTGCGCGCTGCCCTGCGCGTGCTCGCCGAAGGCGGGATCGTGGTAACGGGAGCCGATCGGCCGATCAAAGGGCAGGGCACCGAGGTCGAGTTCTTCGGCCGGCCGACCCTCCTCCCCGACGGCCACGTACGCCTGGCCCTCCACACCGGCGCTGGCCTCTTTTTGGCCTACTGCCGACGGGAACAGGGGCAATACCGGGTCAACATGCTCCCTATCGAACTGCTTCGGGCAGGCGACCGGGAAACATCCGTCCGCGAAAACGTCCGGCGCATCGCACGGACTATGGAGCCGTGCATCCGCGCCCATCCCGAGCAGTGGCACCTCTTCCAACAGTTGTGGGATTGAGGTCAGTGTGATCCGGACATCCGTCCCTCGACCGTCCGAAGGATGGCTTCCCGACGCTCGGCCAATTCGGCAAGGACCTTTTTCATCCGCCGGCGCGCCTCGGCCACGAACGGCTCGTCTTCGATGATGGGCAAGTTGATTTTGACGTTCAACAAGGCGCTGTGGACGGCAGCCTCACCCAGGAGGGCAGCGATTCCGGCGTCGCTCACCGCCAGACGGGAACCTTTCTCGGCCACCGGGCCGGAGAGTTCCACGACCTGCCGGGCCGCCTCGGCGATCTCCAGAGGCACCCGGGTGGCCTCCATGGTCGCCTCCTGGATGGCGGCATAGCGGTCGGCCTGCTCTTCCTCCGTCTGCCGGGGGAGTTTGTAGGCCGCCGCCAGCCGGCCATAGGCCTCCACGTCGGCCTGGATAAGCCCCTGCAGGCGTTGTCTGAGGTTTTCTGCCTCCTCTCGATAGCGCCGGATTTCCTCCTCTACGCCGGCATATTGCTTCTTGCCGATGGTCAGGCCGCAGACCATCGTCACCAGGGCGGCCGAAAGCGCCCCGCTCAGGGCGGAGACGCTCCCGCCTCCCGGCACCGGAGCCTTGCTGGCCAGTTCGTTCAGGAATTCTTCCATCGTCTTCTGCAAAAACGCCTCGCTCATTGGGTCACCCTCGTTCCGATTTCACCTGGAGCGCAACGGATAACGTCCGCACGTCTCCCGTTCGTCGCAATAGCCCAATCGTTCACACTTGGTCACCAGGAACGCGCCCAAGAAAGGCTCGGCAGCGCACACGACTTGGACCACCCGGCTGAACAGTTCGCGGATCTCCCACTGGGCCCGAAGGCAGGTGCGCAACCCGACGACGTGGATGAGTTCACGTAGGTTCATGGTCATGGTCAGGCCGGTGGTCACCGCCTGGGGCAGGACGAAGCGGGCATCCTCCGGGGGAATACCGGCCGCCACCGCTTCCCGGTAGAGGCGTTCCGATGCGGCCATCGCCTCCCGATAGCGGTCAAGCCACTCCTCCCCGGCCCGTCGCCAGGAGGCCGGCGTCACGTAGGGGAAGGGCCCCCGGACATACCGCTGGGACTGCTGGCTATAGGAGGCCAGGCGGTGACGGACGAGCTGATGGCTGGCCGTGCGGGAGATCCCCGCCACGGCAAAGGTGAAGGAGACATGTTCCAGGAGGGAATGATGGCCGTTTTCCACGACCTGGCGGATCAGGCGTTCCATCCGTTCCGGCGCGGCCCCGTCCTCCCACAACTCCGCCGGCGAAAGTGGGCTGTAGCAGGTGCGGGCGGCGGTGTAGAGGAGGCGCAGCGGGTTGGGTGTATAGGCCAGAAGAGAGACTTCCACAGGACTTCTCCGCAAATTTTCAAACTGGGCCGAAGCAGAAGTATCCCAGCGCAGCCAGGCAAAGGTACGAGCCATAGGGCATATAGTCGCCGGCCGCGTACTTCCGAAAGAGTAGGAGCAGCCCGGCCCCGATGGCGGCAAGGACAATCCCCAGAGAGAGGGCCCACAGCGCCCCATAAAAGCCGACCATCGCCCCGATGCTCCCGGCCAGCCACACATCCCCCAGGCCCAAGGCCTGGCTACGGAAAAGCAGCTGCCCCAGAAAAAAGAGCAGGCCGAAAAAGATCAGCCCGATCCCCAGGCCGACCAGCCGGTTCTGCAGTTCCAGGTACAAAGGGTCTTCCCAAACTGCAGAGAGCAGGGCCAGCGCGGCAGGGGGAAGGATAACGATGTAGTAGATGTCCCGGTGCAGCCAGTCCAGGAAGAGGGTGAGGATAAGGGCCAGGCTGAAGAAAGCGTAGAGGCCGGCCGTCGAGCGGAAGCCGTGCCGCCAGGCCAAGAGGGCAAAGACCACTCCGGTCAAGAGTTCGACCAGGGGAAAGAAAGCAGGGATCGGTTTTCGGCAGTGCCGGCAGCGCCCTCGTTGCAGGAGGTAGCCGAGAAGCGGAACAAGTTCCCAACCCAGCGGCTTCCCGCAACGGGTACAGCGCGGTCGATGGAAAAGGTGAATGCGGTCTTCCCGGGGCAGTCGCCAGATGACGATGCCCAGAAGCGTGCCCAGGAAAAGGCCCAGGCATGCAGCCAGAGCGATGTACATCCCCACTGTGAGTTGTCTACCGGAGCCTATCGAGTTCGGACCGGTTTCGCACGTGCCGATGGGCAAGTGCCCCTACCGCTGGTAACGGGCCACGTTGGCGGCGTGTTCCTCCGGTGTGCGGGCGAAAGCGTGCTCGCCGGAACCGTCGTTCTTGGCCACGAAGAAGTAGTAGTCGGTCTGGGCCGGGTAAAGCGCTGCCCGAAGGGAAGCCAGGCCGGGATTGCAGATCGGCCCGGGAGGGAGGCCGGTATAGCGGTAGGTATTATAAGCGCTGTCCATTTCGTCCAGGCTTTCGATGCCCAGTTCATCGAAGTAGAGCACCGGCCACCAGGTGCCCTGTCGGGCGTTATAGCCCACGGCGTACTGTACCGTCGGATCGGCAGCGAGCGGCCAGCCGGCATCCAGCCGGTTGAGGAAGACACCGGCGATAATGGGGCGCTCGTCATCCACCACCGCTTCCCGCTCCACAATCGAGGCCAGCGTGACCACCTCGTAGACGGTCCGCCCCTGAGCCTGGGCCTCCCGGCGCATCTCGGCGTCGAAGCGCCGGTCAAAGTTCTGCAGGATGAAGTCAACGACTTGGGTGGGGGTATAAGTCCGGGGGACGGTGTAGGTATCAGGGAAGATATAGCCTTCCAGGGAAGCGCCTTCCGGGCGATCGGCCAGGAAGTCGTACGCATAGGGCGCCTGCACGGCCGCCCGAAATTCCTCCGCCGACATCACGCCCTGGGCCTCCAGGGTCTCGGCCACCTCCTCCAGGCGCAGCCCCTCGCGGATGGTGAAGGTGATCTCCTCCACAAGGGGCGAGGTCACCAGCACCTCCAAGATTTCGTCCAGGGTCATGCCGTAGCGCAGGATATGTCGGCCGGCCTCCAAACGTCCATCCATCCCCCGTACCCAGGCCCAGGTACGGAAGAGCCAGTCCGCCGGGATGGGCCAGACGGCCTGGATGAGGTTTTGTTCGGCCAGGCGGCGGGCGATGTCGGCCGTGGTCTCCCCAGGCTCGACTACAAAGACCAATTCCCCTGACCGGGGCACGTTGGCCGAGGAAAGCAAAGTCGGCGAAGAGCGCAGGAAACGGATAGCGTAAAAAAGGACCCCCACGACGATCAGGGAAGCAATCAGCAGGAGAAAGAAAAGGAAACGCAAGAATTCCCGCATCTGGACCTCGCTTTTCGGTTGTACGGGCACAATCCCGTTGTGCCATACGGCCCGATATTATATGACACCCTGCCCCGTTTTGCAAAGTAGGGCACGGCGGCCACGCCCCCGCGTCTTTCGACCGCCGGAAGGGCGCATCGCGATGCCCCCCGTTGCGCCTACCGGTTGCGGACGTTCGCCAGACGGGACAAGTTATCCGGGATGCACCTCCCCGGCCAGCCGACCCAGCACCAATGCCAGGCCGGCGCTGACGTCGCGGTGCGTATCCCCGCTACATCGGGAAGCCAGTTCCTCCACCAGTCCCTCCAGGCGCTCGATCTCCTCGGGCGGGAGATGGGCAAGCATCGCCCGGCCGGCCCGGGCCAGTTCCGGGGCATAGGGGAGAAGCGGACGGAGGTAAAGGAGCGGCTTCAACTGGGCTGAAAGGTATAAAAGACGCGCCCGTGGCTCCCATCGGGCCATCTTCCAGAGCACGATGTCGTCTTCCTTCGTCTCCAACTGATACAGTGCCAGAGCCACCTGGTCCTGGATAAAGCGATGCCCGACCAAGAGGGCCGCGGCTTCCATCCCCTTGATGGCGATGGCGACGAAATAGAGGATCTGCTGGAGGATTTCCAGTTCCACCCCACGGGCCCGGCTTTCGGCGATGAGCGAGCGGGGGAGGGCAAAACGGTAGAAATCGGGCCGACCATGCAGAACACTGTGGGCCACCACCTGGTGCAGCGCCCCCTGCTGGACGAGCGGAGGCTGGGCTTGCATCCGCTCCAGACAGACGCTCAGCCGGGGCACCTCCTCCCAGGCCTCGTGCGTCGTCAGAAAGCCCTCTTCGCCGGCTGTGATCACGCCGGCTTCCTCCCGCCGGCGGGCCGCATACTCCCGCCAGCGGTCCAGGGTGTCGAAGAGACAGAGGCTCACGGCCTCCGGCAAGGGGACGGTGAGGGCGCGGTAGCAGGCCTCGATTTCCCGCCAAACGGCCTGCACCGTCTCCTCGGGGATGGAACCGTACACTTCCAGAACGATCTGGGGGATCTCCGTACGGGCGCATCCCGGCTGCGTCCCTACATCACCGTCCACCGGCTTCCCTCGGGCGGCTTTTCGATCTCGATGCGCACCGGGAAGAGGTCCTTCAACTCCTGAAGGTGGGTGATCACCAGAATTCGTTCGAATTCCTTCTCCACCGACCGGATGGCCTCCACCAGGCGCAACCGGCCCTCGGCATCCTGGGTGCCGAAGCCTTCGTCAATGACCAGGGTCTGGAGACTTGCGCCGGCCCGGCGGGTCATGAGCCGGCTTAGGGCGATACGCAGGGCGAGATCTATACGCAACTTTTCCCCGCCCGAAAAGTTCTCGTAAGGTCGGATGCCCCGCGAGTCGGAAACGTGGATATCCAGCGTTTCGACGACCGTGCCCTGCTTCGTCTCCCGTTGCATGGCCAGTTGCACCGCCATCTCTCCATCGGTCATTCGGGCCAATAGTTCGTTGGCCTCGCGCTCGATCTCGGGGACAGCCGTTTCGATGAGCATAGCCTGGACACCCCGCTTCCCCAAGGCCAGGGTCAGTTCCTCGTAAATGCCCCGACGCTCCACCGCCTCCTCATAGGCCCGCTTCCTTTCCCGGAAGCGCTCCTCGGCGGCCTTCAGGCGCTCCAGGGCACCACGGGCGCTTCCTTGGGCCTCCCGCGCCCGCCCCAACGCCTCCTGAGAAGCGCGCAGGGACGCCTCGGCCTCTTCCCGACGGGACCGAAGGGACTCGAATTCGGCCAGGCTGCTTTCCAGGGTAGAGAGGCGCTCCTGCTCCCGGTCCCGTTCCTCCTGGTAACGCTCCCGGACGGCCCGCATTTCCTCCAGGAGACGCATGCCTTCGGCCAAGCGCTCGCGGGCCCCCTGGAGTCGCCGGCATTCCTCTTCCGCCGCCCGAAGCCGGGCCAGTTCCTGTTGGACGAACTGGTGTTCCTCGCGGGCGTACCCCAAGGCGGCAATCTCCTTCTGGATGCTCTGAAGGGCAGCCCGTTCCGCCGGCGCATAGGCGGCCTCCTCCAAGGCGCGTTCGATTTCCTGCAGACGGCTTTCCTTGGTCGGCCTCTCCCCGGCGAGTTGAGCCAGGTCCACCCGGCTTCTCTCCAGGGCCGCCTGCTGTCCCTCGAGGAGGCGTACCCGCTTGAGTTCCTGCTCCAACTTCTCTTGCTGGGTGCGGAGTTCGGCCAGGTGCTCCTCCCGGCGGCGAAGGGCCGCCTCTTTCTGCCGGTAGAGGTCCCGCTTTTGCTCCCCCTCGGCCTGGTAGGAAGCGCGGATATGGGCATACGACTCGGGGCTGAGGGGGCTTTGGCACAGGGGACACCGGGTAAGGTCTTCTCCCAGCATATCCAGTTTCTGCCGCAGCGCTTCCATCTCCTCTCGCAGGCGCTGGCAATCGGACTTGAGGGTACGGATAGTGGCAACCTGTTCCTGGGCTTCTTCGAGAAGGGCGTTACGCCGGGCCTCCTTCTCCCGGAGTTCGGCCAATTCCCGGGCGATTTCCTCCAGGCGGCGGTCATAGGCCGGAAGTTCTTCCAGCCGTTTGTCGAGTTCCCGAAGCGACTGGCGCAGCACCTCCCGTTCCGTTATCAGGCTGCTCCGGGCCTGCTCGATCGCCTGCTCCAGGGCATGTTGCCGTTCGGAAAGGGCAAGAATCCGACCGGCCGCCTGGGAAAGGACCTCGTTCCGTTCCCTCAACTCCTGCAGGCGTCGTCCTCCGGCCTCGATCTCGGCTGCCCGCGCCATGAGGGCCCGGTCTTCCTGAAGGCGGCTCTCCGTCTGGGCCATCCGCGTATCCAACCGGGCCAGTTCCTCCTCCATCTGCAGGATGCGCCGGCGCACCTCTTCCGCCTGCCGGGCATCGGCCTCCAGAGAGGTCAACCGGGCCTGGAGGCCGGCCAGTTCCTCCTGTCGGACGGCAAGCGCCTGCTCCTGTCGCACCACCGCTTCCTCAGCCCGGGCCAGGGCTTCCTCCAGTTCCTTCCGACGCGCCAGTTCCTGCTCCAGTTCGGCGATGCCCAGGGAAAGGGCCTGGAAGTTGCGTTCTTCGGCACGCAGCCTCTCCCGGGCCCGCTGCTCCAGGACATCGTAGTAGCCCAGACCCAAGATGTCGGCCAGGATGTGTTTGCGTTCGGCCGGCGTCTTGACGGTGAATTCGTCGGCCCGGCCCTGGAAGAGAAAGGAAGAACTTCGGAAGGTGGGATAGTCCATACGCAGGAGTTCGATGATGCGATGCTCCGTCTTGCGGATGCTTTCGCCGGACATCGTCCTCCAACCCAGGGGCCCGTAGAGTTGGAGTTCCAGACGGGTTTTCCCTGGCCCCCGGGGGCCGCCGCTTTCGCGCCGGCGGTAGACGCGGTAGCGGTTGCCCTCCAGGAGGAACTCGAACTCCACTTCCATCTCCTGGGCCCCCTGGGCGATAAGGGCATCGTCGGAACGGGCGCGGGCCTGTCCCCAGAGCGCCCAGGTAATGGCATCCAGGATGGCCGATTTACCGGCCCCGTTCGGTCCGGAAAGGCAGGCCAGACGGAAGTTAAACTCCAGAGGAGGGAGGCCTTCCCGATAGCACATAAAGTTACGCAGCCGAAGCGATACCGGAATCACCGCCATGACCTCCGCCGGGCCGGCATCCTGCCTGCCGAAAATGCGCGCCTCTACATATTGTACCACGCAGACGGGAGGGACGCAATTGTCGGGAGACAAGGAACGGCCTTTCTCCTACGAAACGATCGGTGGGGGGATGGGAAAAGGACCGGAGGGGAAGGGTTTGAGCGGCGTACACATCCATATGACGACCCCCTGAACACGCCGGTGGAAGCGCTGGAGACAGCCTATCCCTTCCGGGCTAGTAGGCTACGCCCTACGGAAAAGCCGTGGGGGACGCGGACGGTATCGGGAAGGCGATGGTATCGTCTGGGAATACGAGTTTCGTTCCTCCTGGGTCGTTACCGTACTCGGTGGCCGGCGGGTTACCGCGCCATGGGGATTGGCCGGCGGAGAAAGCGGGGCTCCGGGCCGGAATTTGCTCTTCCCTGCCGGTAGGGACGGGCATGACGCCCGTTTCCACGAATGGCCTCCCCCGTTTACCCGCCGGATGCTTCCCGGGGATCGTCTGCGGATAGAGACGCCCGGAGGAGGAGGGGGCCAACTTCCGGCAGGATAAAGCAAGGCAGCCGAAGACCCGGTTCGGAAAACTCCGGCCTGCCCTGGGAAGCAACAATCGGGGGCTATCCTTACTTCGGTTGCGCCCTGTTTCCGGGAACGGTCTCGCCCCCTGCCCTGAAAAGCGATAGTCTGGGGCTATCCTTACTCCCCTCGATGGGCCAAGCGGGCCTCACGTTGCTTCAGACGCAACTCGCGCTGGCGGCGCCGGCGCTCGGCTTTGCGCTGTTTTTCGCGCATAAACTCCCCTTTGGAGATAAAAAAGCGCTTGCGCCGGTGGTCACGCAACTGGCCGCTTTCGTTCAGTTCACGGCGGAAGCGCCGGAGGAGTTCCTCCAGGCTTCCGGTGCTCTCTCGTTCGGCGCGGGCCATTCGGTGTTCACCTCCTTCGGAAGTATCCTGAAAGTCTTTATGCCGGCTCGCTCCCCGGCTTCTTGTAGCGAAAAGTGATGCGGCCGCGGCTCAGGTCGTAGGGGGAAAGTTCCACCTTGACCCAATCGCCCAGGAGGACGCGGATATAGTGCTGCCGCATGCGGCCGGAAAGGTGGGCCAGGACGGTGTGACCGCCCTCCACCGCCACGCGGAAGGTGGCGTTGGGCAGACATTCGATCACCCGTCCTTCCACTTCGATCATACTTTCTTTGACCTTGCCGGCCGTCTTCTTCTTGGGCATATCCTGTCCTCCGGCATAGAAGCGCGGGTCGAGGTCTCGCCCCTACGATTACGACCCGCCGTACGGCAGACCACGCCGTACCCGTTTCCGCTCGCAGGGGGCCAGCGCCACCATCTCGGCGAACTGCCGGCGGGTGCGGGCCGGCTTCTTCCGCCGCAGGTGGCTGCGCAGCCCTTTCATGCGCAAAATCTTGCCGGTCCCGGTGATCTTGAAACGCTTTTTCGTACCTCGATGGGTCTTGAGTTTATATCCGGCCACCTTTGTCTCCTCGATGCAGTACTCTACGCCCCTTCGGAAGAGTTCGTCTCCTCGGACGATTCTGCTTCCTCCGGATACGCTTCAGGGACGATCTCTTCGCAAGTTCTTTCCTCTACAGGAATTCCTTCCGCGTGGAGGTGACGAGCCCGCCACTCCTCGTATTCCTCGGGCGACACCCGCCGGAAACTGAGGCCCAACCGGCGGCGGGTGGAATCGATCCGGATGACCCGCAGGGGCAGGACTTCGCCCTCCTCAAGCACATCCCGGGGATTCCCTACCTTTTCCTCGCCCAGTTCGGAGATATGCACCAGGCCCTCGACGCCCGGCTCCACCTCGACAAAGGCCCCGTAACTCACGATGCGAGTCACCCGCCCGTCAATCAGTTGCCCCAGGGTGTACCTTTCCTCGATGCGCTCCCAGGGGTCGCCCCCCGTCTGGCGCAGACTCAGGCTCACGCGTTTGCGCTCCCGATCCACCCGGATGACGCGCACCTCCACTTCGTCCCCCACCTCCAGTATCGCGTGGGGGTCTTCCACCCGGGTCCAGGAGAGTTCGGAGATGTGGATCAGGCCCTCGACGCCGTCCAGGTCCACAAAGACCCCAAAGTCCTGGATGCTGCTGACCCGGCCGCGCACCACGTGGTCCTCCTGCAGTTCCTCCAACAGACGCTCCTGCTGTTGTTCGCGCCACTCCCGATAGGCGGCCCGCTCGGAGAGGACCAGCCGGTTGCGCTGCTGATCCACCTCGATCACCCGCAGACCCAGGTGTCGGCCGACCATCTCGGCCAATCGGCGGTTTCGCTCCTCCGGGGAAATCGAACGGGAGAATCCGGTCAGATGGGAGGTAGGGATAAAGCCGCGCAGCCGGCCAAAGTCCACCAGCAACCCGCCCCGATTATACCCGCTGACACGACCTTCCCATATCTCCTGGCTTTCCAGCAAGGCCAGCGCCCGGTCCCAGTCGGCCTGCACCAATCCCCGGGTAATGGAGACGATGGTCTTCCCCTCATTGTCCTCCGGGTTGACCACATAAACGGGGATTTCCATACCGACGGCCATCTGTCTCCGCAGATGGGGGTCCATCCGCTCCAGTTCTCGTGCGGGCACGAAACCTTCCCGTTTGGCCCGGATGTCCAGCACCACCTGGTTAGGGGAAATCGAGATGATCACGCCCCGACGAATCTCGCCTTTTCGTGGGGGGCCGTAGGCCTGATCGGCCAACAACTCCTCCATCGAAACCTGGTCTTCATCCGCTATGCTTTCCGACATACTGCTGGTCCTCCAGGACGTAATCAGAAAAAGGCCGGCCCTGTATACGAAGAGGGCCGACCGCTGGCCATCCCAATCAAGCTGCCATCCGGCTTTGCTCCGGCAACCGAATCGCCGGTTGCCTTGCCCTGCCGTGGCCTGCGAGGCCGAAGCACCTCCTCGCTGGCGCTTGAGCCCGCCGGTCCTCTAATTCTTATTCGGTTTTCATTATACCCAATTTCACGTATTTCGTCAAATCCGCGTATTCCTTTTCCGAGAAGGAGGCCGTAACCTCCGGTAGCATGATCATTTGAGGGAACGATCATCCTGGGGGAACATGATCATTTGACTTGACGCGATCCATCGGTTTTCCATAAGGGCTTTTCAATGTTTCACCCAATGCCCCTGTAGAAGCCTCGCTGTAGCCGCTTTTCACCCGGCCCATTGGGGAGAATAACGCTACGGCGGCGGCTTCACTGCCAACCCAACAAGAGGGTTGCTCCGAATTTTGACCACGGAAAGGGTTGTATGATATAATCCAATTGCCTTGGGCCGTTTCACTGAAAGACGCTAGCCTGGGGCACAATTGCCAAGACGTTGTATGATATAATCCAATTGCCTTGGGCCGTTGCAGGAGAAAGAAATGCCCGTTCGCAAACGTCGCTCCTCGTGGTTGGCAGTACAACGACGACTGGCAATCCTGGTTCACCTTGTGCGCGGGCCGGCCGATCGGCAGAGCCTGATCCGCACGGTGCGCCGGAGGGTCGGGCCGGATGCAACCGGCGATCAGCCCTTCCGCACCCTGGAAAGCGACCTGCGGGCCCTGCGCTGCGAATGGAATGCCCAAATCCTCTACGACCGCGCCGATC
>FWPU01003607.1_pt1 | contig 38576 bp, 24 predicted proteins | sample 2228361 | NCBI WGS metagenome assembly FWPU01 (sample SAMEA103939777, study PRJEB20133) | metagenome | reverse complement strand
CACGCCATCAGACGTCTTTCCTTGCCCATTTTGGCTACCATCCTTAGCCAAGGTGCCGCCTCGGTCCGTTCGCTAAAGATTTGGGGGAATAACCACAATCTGGAACAGGCTTGACCTCTTTCTGGAGGCATGCGATTTTTCGTCGCCATGGCGGTGCGGGCGGTCCATGATCCTCCGGTCATTACCTTGACTACGGATTTCGGCCTTCGTGACCCTTTCGTAGGGATCATGAAAGGGGTGATCCTCAATCTGGTGTCTCATGCTCAGATGGTCGACCTGGCGCATGACCTTCCGCCCGGGGATATTCAGTGCGGGGCGTTTTGTTTGGCGGCGGCTACCCGTTTTTTTCCGCACGGCACGATCCACGTGGCCGTGGTAGACCCCGGCGTGGGAAGCTCCCGTCGCACCCTTGCCGTTCAAACGTCCCGCGCGTGGTACGTGGCCCCGGACAATGGTATCCTTACGCTGGTCTTTCGCTGTGATCCCCCGGATATCATCGTCCAGCTTGAAAATCCGCGATTTTGGCTTGCGGATGTGAGCCGGACATTTCACGGGCGCGACATTTTTGCTCCAGTGGCCGCTCACCTGGCTTTGGGTGTCCCGCTGACGGAGTTCGGTCCCCCCGTGCAGGATCCGGTCCAGCTTCCCATTCCGGAGCCGCGGGAAGTTGCTGGGGAGTGGGAAGGTGTGGTTGTGTACGTGGATCGTTTCGGTAATTGTGTGACGAATCTTCCGGCTGCTCTTGTCGTGGGACGCTCGGCCGTGACCGTGCGGGTGGGCAGGCAACGCCTCAATCGGCTTTCGCAAACGTATGCGGACGTGGCGTCCGGCATGCCGCTGGCGTTGGTTGGCAGCATGGGATTTGTGGAAATTGCCGTGCGCGACGGTAGCGCTGCCGAGCGATTCGGCATAGGTGTCGGAACCCGTGTCTCGCTAGGAATCCTGGGAAGGGTCTGACGGGCGGGGAAAGGATCGACGGCGCGTGGAACGTGGTTGGAGGCCGCGCAGGGGACGGAGTGGACGGAAAGCGTCACGGGGAAATCCTCGAGAGGCATGGGCGGCATGGTCCGGCATGGACGGGACAGGGGAGCGAAGGATCAGAGGCTGGTCACGCGAAGAACTTCTTCGGGGGTAGTCAGGCCACGGCGAACCTTTTCCTGGCCGTCCTGGAGAAGAGTGGGCCAACCGAGAGCGTCGGCCCGTCTGCGAATGTCCTGCGCTGAGGCGCGCGCCAGAATAGCCTTCTGGATATCGGGGTGAAGGGGAAGGAATTCGCTGAGCGCAAGCCGTCCTCGGAATCCGGTACCGCCGCACGCTGGACATCCTACCGCATGATAGACCCGTTCGCCTTCGGATTCCGTCATGTGCCGACAATCCGGGCAGAGCAGCCGGACCAGTCGCTGTGCGATAAAAGCCAATACCGTCGAGGTGATGAGGTAGGGTTCAACCCCCATGTCTATCAGGCGGACCGGTGCGCCCGCGGCGTCGTTCGTGTGCAGAGTGCTGAGCACGAGATGACCGGTCATGGCCATTTGGATAGCGATTTCCGCGGTTTCGCGATCGCGCACTTCTCCGATCATCATCACGTCCGGATCGTGCCGGAGCATGCTGCGAAGGGCACGAGCGAACGTAAGCCCGATGGCGGGGTGAATCTGGGTCTGGGTAATCCCGACGAGTTCATACTCAATAGGGTCCTCGATGGTGATGATTTTGCGTTCTCGGCAGTTCAGTCGTCTCAGACAGGCGTACAGAGTGGTGGTCTTGCCGCTTCCGGTCGGTCCTGTGACAAAAAGGATTCCATGCGGTTTGCGAATTAGCTCAAGAATCTGCGCCTGATGCGCGTCCGAGAAGCCGAGCTCTTCCAGGTCCAGAAGCAGGGTCGCCGGGAGGATGCGGACGACCACATCCTCGCCGTGCAGCGCGGGCACAACGGACACCCGCAGGTCATACGGCCGGTTCCCCACCTTGACCCGCGATCGGCCATCCTGGGGAAGTCGGCGTTCGACAATGTTCAGTCCGGCCATGAGTTTGATGCGGGAAACGAGAGCCGGGTAGAGCAAGCGGAGGTGTTCGGGAATAGGCGCGTCATACAGGACGCCATCAATTCGCCGACGGAGGCAGACGTTCTCGCGTTGCATCTCAAAATGGATGTCTGTTGCCCGCGCCGCAATGGCCTCATGGAGCATCTGGTTGACGAGGCGCACAACCGAGGCGTCGTCGGCCTTTCGTTCCAGGTCGTGTGTTTCCTCACCGCCCGGTATGGGGGGGATGCGATCATCGGTTTCGGCGAGAATCCGCTCAACGGTTTCGGCCCCTACCCCGTAGTACTGGGTGAGGCCGCGGCGGATGTCTCCCCGGGAAGCCAGGACACGTTCCACGCGCAAGCCGAGATTTGTCTCGATATCTTCCACAGGAGCAGGGTCCGCTGGGTCGGAAACAGCCAGGGTCAAAACGTTTCCGTGAAGACGCAGAGGGAGGATGCCATAGTGAACAGCCAGTTTGGCGGGAACACGTTGGATGGCAGCCCGTTCGACCGTGGCCGCCTCGAGCGGCAGCACCGGAATGCCGTATTGCTCGCCTTGGGCTTCCAGAAGAGCCGATTCGGAGACAAATCCTTGTTCCAACAGAACGGTGGGGAGGGACCGGCCGCTCTGCCGCGCAAGGGCCACCGCTGTATCCAGCGCGGTCGGGGTGATGGCCTGTTTTTGTAGCAGGCGCTCTTCCAGCGTCACCGCCTTCTCCTCCGAGTGACCGACGGGCAACAGAGTCGCCTAATCCAGCTTTCCGATCATATAGAACTCTTCTTCGGGACGGGCATCCATTGTTCCATCTATGATTTTTTCGATCCCGTCGAGCGTGTCGCCTCTTTTGACGTACTGACCTTTTTTGCCCACGTACGACTCGGCCACAAACATGGGCTGGGTGAGGAAATTCTGAAGTTTTCGCGCGCGCTCATAGAGTGTGCGGTCGGCTTTCGACAGTTCGTCAATTCCGATGACCGCGACGATCCGGCGCAATTCCTCGTATTTGGTCAGGATACGGAGCAACTCTTGCGAGATGTCAAAGTGTCGCTTCCCGACGATGGTCGGATCCAGGTTGGAGCACGAGGAAGCCAGGGGGTCAATAGCCGGATAGAGTCCCAGTTGCGTTCGTTCCCGGGAGAGAACCATGACGGCGTCAAGGTAGCTGAAGATGGTGACGACGGCAGGGTCGGTAAGATCGTCGGCCGGCACATACACGGCCTCGAACGCGGAGACGGATCCCCTGATCCGTTCGTGCACGTCGCCGACCTCGGAACTGAGGGTGGGCTGATAGCCGGTTTCCGAGGGAGTACGGCCCAGAAGGGTGGAAATTTCCGCTCCGGCCTGCACAAAGCGGTAGACGTTGTCAATGAAAAGGAGGACCTCCCGGCCTGTGGACTGAAGGTACTCGGCTAACGTGATACCGGTGAGGATGACATTGAATCGGGCGCCGGGCGGCTCATCCATCTGCCCGAAGGCCATCATGACCTTGTTCAGGATTCCGGCCTGCTCGAACTCGAAATAGAGTTCATTGCCTTCGCGGATGCGCTCGCCGACACCCGTGAAGACGCAGGCGCCCTGGTGCTCCTCCACGATGTTATGAATCAGTTCCATAATCAGAACCGTTTTCCCACATCCGGCCCCTCCGATGACTCCTGTCTTGGAGCCACGGACCACCGGAAAAAGAAGGTCAATAATCTTGATTCCCGTCTCCAGGATGTCCGCCTTGGCGCCTTTCAAACTGTCCACGTTCACGGCCACCTTGGACACATCGCGATGGATCGGAGCGCGATGAGGACACGTGATAGGGCCTTTCCCGTCAATGGGGTCACCCATGACGTTGACGATTCTCCCGAACAGTTCCTCGCCGACGGGAACCGTAAGGCTGCTGCCCGTGGCTACCGCGGGAGCATGGCGCTGAAGGTTGCTCGTGGAGGAGAGGGCAACACAGCGGGCGATGTTGCCCTCCAGATGCTCTGCCACCAACAGAACAATGTCGCGCTTGTCAAAGCTTCGGGTTCGGATCGTCTCCTGGAGGTCCGGCATCTCCTCTATGCTTGCAAACTTGACGTCCACGACGGGCCCCTGCACGCCGACGACTTTCCCTTTACGTTCCTTGCCCCCTGTGGCCGCTTCACTCATGGCCTCCGCTCCTGACTCCGCGCGGTCATCCCGCGTGGCGCTGGGCAGTCCGTTTCGTGCGGGTAGCGGAGAAGGACTCGCGCATCCCCTTGTCGATCTGTTCGTGGACCGCTTTGAACGCCTTGTGGCGAATTTTCTTCTGTTCCTTCTGGACCTTGTCGTGGCTTCCTTCGAGATGGAGAGCGCGCGCGGAGAACTCGGCCAATTTGCTGTCTTCAAAAATCTCCGTCAGCTTGTAGGTCAGCCAGGCGCCGACCAAATACTCCAGCATGTCCGAGAAGGACGATTCGACAATTAGCCCCCGTGCGGCGCGTCGGGTTTTGGCCAGCAATCCCTTGCCGGGCTTCGCCTCCGACGCGTTACTCGGATCGACGCGGCTGTCAAAAAGTTCCGCACAGGGGAGGAGATGGACCGTCTGGATCGTTTGCGAGGTAAACGACAGCGGTTTGGGATAGACAATGACGACCTTTCCCATGCGGCGGTGCAAAACCTCCCGAACCAGGTAATTTTTGACCTCCACGGCCTGTTCGTAAATCCGCTCCCTCTCGATGCCCTTGAAAAACTGAAACGACCGTCCTTGGTCGCCCAAAGCGGTGGCTCCCTTGTCGCCGATGACGACAAGGGAAACCGTGTCGTCGGGACGGTCCCCTTGGGCATCCGCAGCGGCTCGGAGGACGCCTTGATTCAGCCCGCCCATGAAGCCGGAATCGGAAGTCACGACCACGATGCCTAGCCGGTCGGACATGACCCGGACAAGGGGATCGTCTACATCCGTCAGATGGACGACGCGGAAGAATCCCGGAAAGGCATCGAGAAATGGCTGGAATCGTTCCTTGGCCTTTTCCATCATGTGATACTGCGAGGCGGCGATGTTTTTGAGCGTGTCGATCAGGTGGAGGAGGTCGGTCTGGAACCGCAATTCCCGGCGAATTTCCGAAAGTTGCATACTTTTCCCCCGGGCGCCCAGAGGGCGACAGACCGGATCAGCTACTCACCAGCTTCCGGACCTCCTCCAGCGCCTCCTGATAGCGGGTGCGCAGTGTCCCGTCAATTTCCAGACTTCCGAGTTTGAAGGCCAGACCCCCGAGAAGGGATTCATCCACTTTCTCCTCGATAGGGATGTCGGCCTGAAACTTTTCGCGTAGGAGCTGACGCAACCGGGCTTTCTGTTCGGGCGGAAGGGGGGTGCTGGAACGAAATTCCGCCTGCGTGGGATCCACGGTGATACTGGAGGCATCCACGTCCTCCAAGGCATCGAGCAATTCGTCCAAAAACTGGCGGTTAACTTCAGCCGTCATGCGTTCGCTGAAGACGAGGCGAAACAACTCGCCGGCGTAGCGCACGGCCTGCTGCTCGGCCTCCTGAAGTATCTGCTTCCGCAGGGCCCCCTCCGTTTCGCGGGCCTTCTGAAGAATTTTTTCGCTTTCGGCGTTGGCCTCTCGTAGGATTTTGTCGCGCAGCTGATGTACGTCGCGTTCCGCCTCCTGTTTCCGCTTCTGCAACTCCGCATCGGCCTCCGCCTTTCGGCGGGCAAACTCCTCCTCGTGTTCCTGGATGCGGCGGACTATTCCCTCCTCTTTTTTTCGGATTTCCGCCTCGACCTGTCGGATGGCGCTGATGGCGCGCTGCGTCTGATGACGGACCGCTTGGCGGATGATCAGGAGAAACACAGCCAGCGCAACGGCGTGAACAAGCGCCACGGGAATCAGAACCTTCAACAACTCGGTCATGAGGAACCTCGCTGGAACAGGCTGAACAGGATCAATTGCGCCATCACCGACACCGACATAGCGAACACCAGGGCCAGAAGCATGGCCTGCAGAATTTTAGGCGCTGCGGACGGATTGCGGCCCAGAGCCCGTATACTGGCATAACCGATGACGGCGATAACCGCCACGGGGCCCGCAATGGTCACGACCAGCACCAAAACGATAACGACGTTTTCCACACACCCACTCCGTCTGCAACGCCCCTATTCCTCCACAAGGATTACGCACTCGTTTCGGTCGAATTGGACCATCCCCTGCTTGATGGGGATAACCGTTTCCCAATCCACAATCACCTTCCCCTGTCGCAGCAGACTGACGATAGGAGCATGATAGTCCATCAGCTCAAACTCCGCAAGATCGCCCGGCAGGAACACACTCCGGGCCTCGCCCTCAAACAGAACATGTTTCGGATTCAAGATGGTCACCTTCATGGGGGCGAAGGGGAAAGAGGCTTGGCGGAAGGCTCACCCAGACCCGACGGCTGAAAATAGGAGGTAATCAGCGCCGAAATCCCTGCTTCGATCTCCGGAGTCAAGTCCTGTTCCCGTTCGATTCGCTCTAGGAGCTGAGGGGCGTGAGCCCGCGCAAAGGCATAGATTTCCTGGCAGAAACGACGCGTGTCAGGCTCCGGTCGGTTGCCCAGGAGATCTCGGTTCAGGGCATACAGGAGGAGGACTTCTTCGGCCAACGAGCAGGGGGAATAGGCGGGTTGTTGCAGCACCGTGAGAATCATCTGTCCCCGGCGCACGAGACGCTCGGCTTCGCCGGAAAGCCCGGACTGCAGCCTGCTGAGACGGACCACCTCGGTATACCGTGCATACTCGGCGCGCAGACCGGCGGCGAGGTGTCGCAGAATTGGCGGCTGCGTCCGACCGCCGATGATGGACAGCGAAAGAAGGATATCAATGGCCGGACGAAATCCCTCGGCAAACGCCGTTGCACTCATGCACACCTGGCCGTCGCACATCGAGGCAAGATTGGAAGGAATGTATCCGGTCAGGTCGCCCTGAAGGGTCTCGGCAATACCCAGAAAGGTCATCGAACCGCCTCCTCCCTCCTTGCTGAACGTGCCGGCGCGTTCCATAAGCTGCGTCTGCACATAGAAAATATCGCCGGGATAAGCCTCACGGCCCGGGGGCCGATCGAGGAGGAGAGAAAGTTGACGGTACGCCCACGCATGCTTGGTGAGATCGTCGAAAACAACAAGGACATCGCGCCCCTTTTCCGCAAAGTACTCTCCCATCGCGGCGGCCGAATACGGCACCAAATATTGCTCGCCCACCGGTGCGTTATCGGTGGCGACCATGATGATGGTGTAGTCAAGCGCACCCGAGTCGTGCAGGATGGACGTTACTTTCTCCAGTGCGGAGAGGGACTTCCCCACGGCGCAGTAGATGCAGAGGGTATTGTTCCCCTTTTGGTTTAAAATCGCATCCACCGCCAGGACGGTCTTCCCGGTCATCCGATCGCCCAGAATCAACTGGCGTTGCCCTTTGGCGATGGGCACGAAGATATCCACGATCTTGGTCCCGGTGAGGAAAAATTCGCTGACCGGAACACGGTGCGTGATGGGAGGTGAGGGGCGAAACACCGGCATGTGCCTATCACACGGAACAGGCTCTCCCTGATCGCAGAGAACGCCCAGTGCGGTGAGCATACGCCCCACGAACCGATCCCCCACGGGGATTCGAAAAGGTTCACTGATGCCGGAGACTTCCCTCCCCAGCCGCAAGCGATTCCGGTCGCCCAGCACCAGGGCTAAAACGTCATCCTGATCAAAACCCATAATGATGCCTTTGACACCTTCGCCCAAATCCACAATCTGGCCGTTCAGACAGGAAGGCAGCCCGTCGATCCGGACAATCATCTCCTTGATGTCGCGGATGCGTCCTTTTTCTTCAACGTGCATTTTGAACAGCGGTATGCGTGAACCGCTGAAGCTGCTCATGGAGTGCCTCCCGCACGTCTTGAGTGAGAGCCTTCCGTTCTCGGAGGGCCTCCAGAATGTCCGGGCGGTTTTGCCGGATCTGTTGAATCAGCCTTGTCAATCGGGGCCGCACGTCACTGGGCTCGACATTGTTCAGGAAGCCGTTCTGCAGGGCATAGAGAATGACCACCTGGTCCTCCATGGCAACGGGGGTGTTGGGATCCTGTTTGAGAACCTCCTCGAGCACCTTTCCTTTCCGTAAACGTTTTTCCACGTCGGCCGAGACGCCAGCTTTGATCCGTGTGAGTCGTTCCAACTCTTTGAAGCGGACAAATTCCAACTGGAGCATACGGGTCAGCTCTCGGATGGCAGGCCACTGGACACGATTCCCAATACGCGACACCGAAAGACCCATGTCAATGGCTGGCTTGAATCCTTCGCCAAAGAGGAGCGTGCTTGTGTAAATCTGGCCGTCTGTCATCGAAATGATGTTCGAGGGGATGTAACCCGCCACATCCCCCTGGAGCGTTTCGACGATAGGGAGGTGTGTCATGGACCCACCCCCTCTCAGCTTGTTGAGTTTACACGCGCGCTCGACAAGCTGGGAGTGGATGTAGAAAATATCGCCCGGATAGGCATCCCGCCCTGGCGCTCGTTCCAACAGGAGCGATATCTGCCGCCAGGCCCACGCATGCTTTGTGAGGTCGTCAAACACGACCAACACATCGGCGTGTCGTTCATACATGAAATATTCCCCCAGGGAGGTGGCCACGTAGGGTGCCAGATACTGTTGGCCCATGGGATCCGAGGCCTTGGCCACGACGGCGATTGTGTACGCCCAGGCGCCTCCTTGGGCCAACACCTCAAACACCCGGCTCAAGGCCGTTTCGGCCTTGCCGATGCCACAATAGACGCAAATGACATTCTTGCCCCGCTGGTTCAAGATGGCATCCACGCCGAGTGTGGTCTTCCCGGTCATCCGGTCGCCGATGATGAGCATCCGCTGCCCTTTGCCCACCGGCTTCATCATGTCAATGATTTTTGTCCCGGTCTCGAGTACTTCCGTCAAAGGGATGCGTTCCAACACCGAAGGAGCACGTCCGAAAATGGGGTAGTAGCGTGACTCGCGGATAGGACCTCCCTCGTCAATCGGACGCCCCAACGCATTCACGCAACGGCCCAGAAAGTTTTCGCCCACGGCAAGTTTGAACTCTTCGATCGAGGAAACGGCCTTATCTCCCGGCTTGATTCCCCGAGATTCCGTTACCAGCAACACCAGCACGTACTCCGGGTCAAATCCGACAATGACGCCCTGGGCGGAATCGCCCAGACGCACCAACTGCCCCGTCATACAGTTGGTCAAACCGGTGACATGAACGACGTCTTCCTTGATTTCAACGATCGTTCCATACTCCCGGACTTGGAGGAAATTGATCTTCAGAGGTGACGCCACACTCATCCCAGCCGTGATCTCCTTCCGCCGGATCCGTTCATCCGTGGGATACGGCCCCACAGGGGGCAAGCCCCTCGTCCCAGGGCTTCCGGGTCCGCTGCCGCGTTCGTACCCACGCGTTCCCTCATCCGTGCCTCCCGGGGTGCGTCGACGGCCTCCCGCTCATCGTGGTGTCGCAGCCAAGGGCTAAGCCACGTCAAATTTTTCCGCCTTGGACCGTCCGTACCATCGGAGAAAGAATAGCAGGCTCACGACGGCCAGGAAACCCAGAATCACGTAAATGATCAGCCAGACGGTTTTGCGGCTCGGGGCCTGAATTTCGAAACCTTTCCTTCGATGTGTTTCGCGAAGCGCAAACTGAAGGCGGTAAAGCCGTTCCTCCAACCGGTCCAGCCGTTCCGCCTGGTTTCGGAAAAACGCCACATACTGATCGCTCAGGGTGGACGGAGTCGGCTCCTGGTCGAGAGCCGCGATGTCCTGAAGGATATCCTGGATAGCCTGATCGACGGTGGTCACTCCGAGAGGGGCCATCGTCTTCTGAAGATTCTGAGCGCGCGTGCGCAACAGCCGGATGCGTGGTCTGTTGATGTTCCAGCGATCCCGGATTTTCGCCGTGAAGGTCACCGATTCGCCGGGCGGAATTTCCACATTTTCCTTATAGAAATAGCAAACCCCCCGCCGGGCGTCGGTAGCCACTTCCAATCCCCCTGCGTCCACAATGTCAACGGCGCGCACCTCCCGTGGAAGATCACGCCGCAAGGAAATTTTCCGCGCCACTGTCGTGGAGGGATTGTGAACTTTGATCTGGTAAACGCAGGTCTTATATTCCGCCGGGTCGGGCTCGATATTTCGGTTCGGCGGGGGCACCTCTCGGAGCCCGCCAAGCAGTTCGCCGGGATCCTGCCGGGTACCCAGAACGAGGTTTTCGAGGTGACCGATCTGGTTGCGTATATCCTTCAAGGTTTCTAAGTTGGCGTAATAGACACGGATATGCTGGAGAACCTTGGCGCCCGCGGCTAAAGATGCCTTGCTCTGCTCTTCCTGAACCTTGGCCAGCCCGCGAAGCACGCTGTTCTTGAGTTCCTCGCCGACCGAGGCGAAATCCGTGCGGCTTAACGTATGCGCCAGCTTTTCCGCATGACGTTCCAGTTTGTCCAACGTCTCCCGGGGGATCTCCCATACGTCGCGGAGTTCTACCCGGAAATCCACCCGCGCTTTCGGATCTAATTGGATGTCCCGGTACACGTAGTACAGGTCGTTCTGGACGTCATAGCGAAGTTCCATACCGTCAAGATGGAGGACATCGTTGGTTCCCACGCCAGGCGGCAGGTTGGAACGCACCTCCTTTCGCTGCGCCCTGTCCGTGGGGTTGACCGCGCTGATCTTGAGCACGACCTTCCCCGCCTCAGCCCATCCCACCAGAATCCAAACAGCCGCAAGTCCCACAAGTCTACCGTATTCACTTTTCGGTCGTAGGCGACGGTGATGCTGTCGGACTTGGCTCATGCGATAGAACGCGACACCAGGGCTCCGGCCGTCCCTGCCCCGCCATCTTGGTCGCATCGCACTCCGACTCCTTGAAAAGTCCAGGGCCTTTCCAGCGGCTGTGCGCCGTCGGTGATTAAGGATCGTCCGATGGACTACGCATACGTTCCCGATTGCGCCGGGGATATCAGCCTGCTGCTGCTTGTCATGATGCTACACCGGCTGCTTGTATGCAAGGCTATCTTTGCCCCGGCAAAGGGCGCAGTGGAAGGACCGAATCGGCCCGCCGGGAAAAGTCCGACCCGGGCACTTCGCCACGCGGAGGCCGGCAAACCGTACGCGATTCGAGGTGGTCCCCTCTCCAACCGGCAACGCGTTCGGTTCCCTATTCGGCGGGGAGAAGAATCTCCTCCACGACGGGTTGCTGGAGGGTCTCGTCCAGGAGTTTTTGCATCAGCCGCATGTCGCTCTTGATCTCTTCGACATAGCGGCTCAACCGCCCCAACGTTTCACGGACCGCCCCTTTGTCCGATTCTTCAGGCGCGGGGCCTTGCCAGTCGTGGAACCCCTTGCTGGCGGCCATCTTGCGAATGAGTTCGGACATTTCCCGGATCCGACGGAAATAATCGTTCATGGTGACGCTTTTAGGAATTTCCGTCACGTGCGTTTGAATCTGCGTCACATACTCCTCGATTTGTTCCAGAAGGGGTTTGACGCCCCGCAGGTTTCCGCGGGTCAGTTCCGCCTTGAGCGACTGCACAGCGGCCAACGCATTCGCCGCTTCGCTCTTGGCTGTCTGGGCTCGCTTGGACGCCTCCACCGCGTTCGCCCCCAGTTCGTTGAGCCGTTGGATGACCTGGTTCAACCGATTCCCCAGGGAATCGTCCCCGGCGCCAATCTGCTGCTCGATCCGCGTCAGGCCAGAAAGGTCCACCGTCGTCCCGCTCGGCAGGTTGTCGACCGCCTCACGGACTCCCTCGACCGCGGCCATCAACCCGGACAAATCGCCAGCCCCCTCCAAAGCCGAGACCACTTCGGCCACGTTGGCCAGATCCCGGTCGAGCTTGCGCACACTGTTGCTCACGGAGGACACCATGTTGGCCAAGGAATCAACGTCCTTACCCACAACTTTGACGATGATGCTGTCCTGCGCATGCGGGTCGGCGCAGGTGATCGTGTAGCTGCCCAGGGGCCAATTGGCGATCACGCCTGTCCGTTGGTAGATTCCTGCCACGGCTTCGGTCATGGGGGCGGAGAATCCGGCGGGGGAAATGGTCAGCGTGACACTTCCACCGTACCCGGGTCGCGATTTGTAAAGAATTGTGTTTGTGCTCCCGAACTCGATCGTCGTCGGGCGGGTGAGGATGCGGGCCAGGCTGCTCTGCGTGTCCTGGTAGATATCCGTGACCTGGCCGTAGAGGCTGTCCACACGGATGGCCGTATTGGAAACGGTGGGCAGGAGGATCGTAACGTTTGTATCCAGACGGCTCACGCCCTGGAGAACGCCGTCCAGGAGCGTCCGGTTGGTTCCTACGGCGGAAAGGATGTTAGTGGTGGAGAGATCCAGCTGGCTGCTCAGGTTGGAGAGGCTGCCGACCACTTCTGTCCGCATGGCGCTGATCTGGTCGCTCACACCGCTTACGCGGTCGAGGATGTTGGAGGTCGAATCGCCAATGTAGGTGATTACGGTTTCAATATCCTCACTGGCCGTCTGGCGCGGCATGAAGGTGAAGCCCGCGCTGTAGGCCCTACCCGCATACATGATTTGGATCTTGGAAAAGAAGCTATCGGTGCTGCTGTAGCCCTTGTCGGCAACATCCCATTCGAACCAGAAAAGCCCGCGTTGAGGGAGGCTCTGGGTCAAGTTCGTGATTTCCGCCCCCGCGCGGTCGTACACCCAGACCGTGGCGTTCGAGGAGCCCTCCACCATGGAACCAGCAGATTCCAGCCAGGTCTGAATGGTGAAGTTGGTGTCCAGCGTGTTGTAGTTGAAGGTTGCCTTGACGCTGTAGTTCGGCGGGATGTCGCTCTTGCCGGCGGTCTGCCGCATCATGAAGGTCACGCCGGATGCGTACGTCGTGCCGGAGTAGCGAATCATCACCTTGGCAAAAAACACCTCCTCGCTGCTGTACTGGTCGGCCGGGACATCCCAGGTCAGCCAGAAGATTCCCTCGATGGGTTCGTAGGACGTCAGGCTGGCAATACGCGTGCCCTGGGAATCGAAGACATAGATCGTGCATTGCTGGGGGAGCGGCAAGATGGAGCCCTTGCGTTCCAACCAGGCCTGGATGGCGAAGTTCGTTCGGGCTTCGTTGAACGTGAACGTGGCCAGCACGTGATAGTCCGGCTCGATGAGCGACTTGGTCATTTCCACTTCCTGCGTGCGGGACGGTTCGGAGATCCAGTCAAATACGATCTTGTCGTGGAAGTGCTCGCGGTACCACAAGGTGTCGAAACGGCCGTAAGGGTAATAGGCCGTCACGCCGGAGGAAACGTCCGAAGCCGACCATCCGGAACTATCCGCGACGCTGAGGCGGTCGAGTTCGTTGGTTTTGCCCGTCTCGTCCACATAGTAGACGCGCCAGGTAATCGCGTAGTAGCGGACCGTAAAGCAGTTATCCGAATCATCAAAGGGGCCGCGGAAATACTTGTCGTATCGGGTCGTGTAAGGGGTGTCCTGCACGCGGAGCCAAACGGTGTCGCTGATGACGTCGGGGACTTTCCATTCGTATTGGCTGGTGGTCTTGTCGCCCCGACAGGGAATAGGAGCAGCATTTACCTTGACCCAACTATTGGTGGTGCGGGCCGCGTTGGTGGAGTAATACATGTCCACGCCCGACACGTTCCCTTCGGTGTACCACTGCACCCAGGTGTTCTTCAGGGCGTAGTAGGTTTCGCCTCCGTTGGGGGTCAGGAAGGTGAACTTCGGCGAGAGGTAGAACCATCCGGACACATCGGACACCGTCGGCAGGGAGCGGTTGCTGACCGCGACCTGGAAGGGGCCTAACCCGTCATCTTTCCCAATGGTCCATTCGAGCCAGTAGCGGTTCTGCTCGGCATCATAATGCTGTGCCTGAGTCAGCGGAATGGAGTTGGTAAATCCGTCTGCCGAATACCGGACTTCAAAATCGAAGGGCATGCTTCCACCCCGCGTCCACTCCACGCGGTAGGTCTCTGAGACCCGCCAGAATTCGCCCGGCTGCGGGGAGAGAATTTTGATCATGGGCTGCGCCACCACCTGGAAGGGTTCGGAGAGGCCGGAATATCCCAGCGGCCCCTCATCGCGCACACGGATGCGGACGTTTGTTCCCACGGCGCTGAGCGGCACCGACCAGTCATACGAGGTGCCCGTCACGCCCGGAATCGTCTGCACCACCACGCCGTTGGTGAGAACTTCAATCGTCTGGCTTCCGGATGTTCCGACTGCAATCCAGCGGATCGTATTGGTTTCCCCCACGGCCCAAATGTCGGTGTGATTCGGGCGTAGCACCATCACGCCGCCAACCGTGAAGTTGGTGGACACGGCCGTCAACGCCGAATTGCCCGTGCCGGCGACCACTTTGATCCGTGCATTGGTGGAGGGCGTTCGGGTCATCTCAATGACCCAGAGGTTCGTGTTCACACCATCGCGAATGAACATATCTTCGGCAATGGGCGTTGGATCGTAGGTAAGCCCCCCGTTTGCAGAATAATAGATGGAGGCCAATGGGCTGGCCTTGGCTGAGAGGAAGACCACCGCTTGGGTGCTACCCAGTTCCCAATTCGCACCCAGCGTTGGGGATACGATTTTCACTCCTTTCAGGTTGAAGGGCTTGGATGCGATCTCATACCCGATATCAGCCGGCGTGGGCGAATCGTAGATGTGCAGGCGTAGTTGTGCATTCGTCGTCGGGTCCAACGCAGCATCGACCGTCCAGACCTGCACGGTGGTCGCCCCTACCCACGTGGCCGCCGATAGGAGAGGATCCGGTAGCCATGATGCGCCGCCGTCCAGTGACAGGTAAAGGTTTGCTTTGGCGCCTGCATCTATTCCGGCCTCGATCCAATACAGGGTTTCTGGCTGGCCGATGGTGAAGACAGCGTCTGGGCCTGGCCGTGTAAGCTTCAAACCGCGTGCTGTGAACACGTCCGAATATCCCGTATAGGATCCGCCTGCGGTGAGGACCTGAATACGAGCCTGCTCGCTGGGGTCAATCAAATCCCGCCAGTCGGCCTGCCAGGGACGGCGGTTGTCATGCAGCGGGGCGTCGTCCGCATTGGCGGTTCCTGGGATCACCGTCACCGGAGGTCGGTCCGGGCTCGCCCAATAGTACACATCTGCCGAGGTCTTCTTCGTCCCGGCGGACAGCCATTGGATGGCATCGTCACGAGTCGTTCCCACCGTATAGACTGCGCCGCTGGTTGGAGCCAACACTTTCACTCCAACGACTGTAACATCGTAGTTCGAAATGTCCCACATATTGGTAACATCCTGGGAGGTCGCCACAAGCTTGACGCGGCCCTTGACGGTGGGAAGGGTGGGAGTGTAGGGAAACACCCGCGTTTCCAGGTTCTGAGCCGATTTAATGAGCGCGTAGTTCGTGTCACCTTCATAGGAGATGTAGAGATTCCCCACCCCCGAAGCGCCTGCCTCTGCAGCGCTCCATCGGATAAATTCTTCGCGGCCGAGCAGCCAGTCAGGATCCTGACCGCCTCCGTTCGGGGAGTCAATCCGCACGCCGGCAATGCGGAAGAATTCCGACTGGCTCCAGAGCGACGAATAGGTGTCCACACCTTGTATTTTGATGCGGGCCACCACCGAGGGATCGGAGGGCACCACCCAGGTCAGGGAATTGGTCTGCGGATAATCGCGGTTCGGATAGCGGCTGGCGATCAGATGCCAGGTGGCACCGTTGTCGGCCGTGTAAAAGACGTCCACCTCGGTTCCTGCGCCGCCGGCCGTCCATTGAATCGTGTTGGTCGTTCCGATCTGCCACTTCTCGCCGGAAGCCGGCCGCTTGATGTCCACATCCGCAATCGTAAACAGGTCGGACGTGCCCCAGGCTCGGGCATACGCACCCTTTCCGCGTGCCCGCAGCATAGCCTGGGCCGTTGGATCCGTGACCACCGTCTTGGAAATGTACCAATTGTAGGTATTCGTGCCGCTCACATTGGGTGCCGCGTTGGTCAAGGTTACCCAGCTGAGGCCTCCATCTCCAGAGTATTCGAGAATGATGTCCGGCCCCGCTCCGGCTGATACCCAGACAATCTGTTCCGTGTTCCCCCGATTCCATGGAGTCCCCGCCGTCGGCTGCACGATGCGGATGCCTCCCAACAAGAACGTCGCATCGGAACAGTCGAATCCCTGTTCAAACGCTTCGAGTGAAACGCCGACCCGAGCCTGCTCGGAGATAAGGGAAGCGTCGTTTTTGGGGATCACCCACACGAAGACATTGTTGGTGGAGGCTTCGGTGTTGTTCGTGGTGGTCGCAATGCGAGTTCCGGCCACGAAATCCGCCCAGTTTGTCTGATTTTTCCCGTTGAACATGATCCAGGCCGTGCCACCGCGGAGGGGCGGCGTGACCCACCGAATGAGGTTCGTTTCACCCGTGTACCAGGCTTCCCCCCCATTCGGGCTAAGCATCCGGAACCGGTGCACAATGTGGAAGTCCCCGTTCGACTCGTCCCAGATCGCCCCGGTAGGATCCCCTGCGTCCTCAATCCGGACTCGGCAGTGGTAGTGTTCCCGCTCGGCCGGATCCCAGGGAGTGAGCCAAGGGTAAACCCCTGTGTTCGGAACACCCGACGCAATCAGTGTCCAGTTGCTTCCACTGTCGTAGGAATAGTACAACCGCAAGTTGTCGCTGACATTTCCGGTGGAAACCCACCGAATCTCGTTCGTGACTCCAACAATGAAGGCGTTGTCCCCCACTTCATTGGTGTTTGGGCGGGTCAACACAATGCGGCCGTCGGAATGCACGAGGTCGACGGTATCCACCCGGATAGGATAATCGCCGTCAGAGTGGAGGAAGGCACGAAAACGGAACAGCCCTCCCTTTTCGAAGTAGGCGGGCAGGTTGTAGAAGGAACCGATGTTGGCGTTGATTTCGTCGCGCGTGGACGTGTACAACGGATAAGGTGTACCGGACGGCGCCTCCCGCCACTGATGCGGCACGCTGAATGTGTCCCAATAATACCACTTCGGCGTGGCCCCGGCGTCACCGCTGATCTGGTATTCCACGCGGGCAGTCCCACCGACATCCCCCGGATCGGTCCAGACCGTATGGTTGAATCCGCGCAGGCGGCCTGGGAACGGCCGGCCATGCGCCTCCACGGGCTCCACAGTAGGGTTCTCGCTCGGATAGCTCGACACATCCACGCGAATGCCCAACAGGGTGGCTGCCAACCGATGATCCTCTGTCGCGAGGTATCCCCGGAACTGGAAATACCGCCCGAGCGGCACATGGCCGAACATATCGCTGCCGGCGGCCAGAGTGAAATACGTAGTGGTGCTTCCCCCCGGCCCTACGAAAGGCCCCTGCGGCCCGGGATCCCAGCTCCGGGCCTGAAACTTCAGTGTGATGACGCCGGCCGCATAATGGTCCGCCACCTCGACCGCGCTGAGCGCGCGGCTGAACACCGCAACCTCATCCACCCGCCCGTTCAGGAAGTTGGCGTTCTGATAGTCCGCGCCGATCGTGGCGTCGCCCGCGGCGAGATTCACACCGACCGGAGACTCCACCGCCACGATCTCGCCGTCCACATAGAGCCGGCTGACCAGCCCATCAAAGCTGGCGGCCACATGGTGCCACTGCCCCGATCGGAGCGGCAGGGCCCCCCGTGTGGTTACGCCCACGCCACCGTTGCCGAGCCAGAAAAAGGGTTTCCCTTCACCATCGGTGCCCAGGGCATACCCGTTATTCGCGTTGCGCTTGTCCCAGATCGTCGCGTTGACGGCACGGTTCAGTTGTACCCAGGCTTCCACGGTCAGAGACGCCGATTCCAGAGACAGACTGTCGGGGATCATAATCCTGTCGCCGGCTCCGTTCAAATTCACGCAGCGGTCGAACCGGCCGGCGACGCCCTGTGTTCCGGACACGGTTCCATGGTTGGCGTTCCCGCTGGCGTCAAGGGCTGGGCCGCTCGCTTCGTCTAAATGCCAAAGCCCGGCCAGTCCTGCTGCGGTGTTCGTAATGGCGTTGCCGAAAATGCCGTGGCATCCCCACGCGAGGCGGTTCCAGATGGCCGGCTGGCCCGCGTCCAACGTCGGGCTTGTGAACACGCCCGCGCTGAGCGTGCTGGACCCGGCCGAACAGATTTCGCCCGCTTCCGCGCGCGTGAGGGCATGGCGGAAGATGACCAGCTCATCGAGCTGCCCGACAAAGTATGCCGAATCCGCGCTATAGGCGAGCGTAGGAGATCCGCCTCCGACGTCGCCGAACCCGCTTCCGATTTCGGTTACACCGACGCAGTCGCCGTCCACGTAGAGCGCAATCTGATTCGCATTGCGCACGGCCATCAAATGATGCCATTGGCCGTCATTGAGCCCGCTTCGCGTGGAGACCACGCGCCGTGTTTCCGAGCCGTTGCCGATCACGAAGGCGACGTGTCCCAGGGCGGTTTCGCCCGCGCCGTCGCTGTTGAGTTCGAGTTTGACGTAGGGCGCGCCGGGGCCGGAATAGCTCGACAGCAAGGCGCCCGGATTGGTCATGGCCGACCACATCCAACAGCCGATCGTGAAGGGGGTCGCTCCGATCGGAGAACTGACCAGAACGACTTGGCCGGTCCCCGTGTTAAAAAGGCCCGCGTGGGTTCCCACCTTGCCACCGGTGGCAAACCCAGCGCCACCGCTTGGCGTTCCGACACCTCCGCTCACCTCGTCCTTCCATGATCCGTCCAGATGCCAGAGCCCAAGCAGATTCGTGTAGGCGGTCAGCGCCAGGTTGGGCGGGTTGATCACCACGGACAGGGGCAGATTGACTTCGTCGCCGTACAGCGCCGTCTTGCCCTCCTCAAACTGTCCCAGCCCGAACTCCGCCACGCCGTCACGGACATTCTGGAAACCTTCGTCGGTCAGCGTCACGGACGTGAGGGCCGGCGTTCCAAAGCCGTCGCCCACCAGACGCGCCCGGTACTGAATGTACTGCCCGGACACCGCCAGCGGGGCCGGCGAGGCGCGGTAGTTTCCCGAGAAGGGGACGCCGTTGAATGTCGGGTCATCGGAGGCGCGCACCTGCAGTTCTACATAACCGGCGATGGCCCGCCGCCCTCGCGCAAAGTGCTCGCGGATTTCTCCGGCCCCCACTGCACGGCTCCACACAGCCATCTCGTCCAGCAGTCCCTGAAAGTAGCTCGTGCCCACCCGGCCGATGGTCAACCCGCTGGCATCGGCATTCGAATTCCACACAACGGCGACGTGATTCCACCCGGGCAGCAGGCGCGTGGACCCAGCGTTCCCGTTCACATAAAGCACCGGCAATTGTGAGCCAAAGCCGATCGCCGTGATCATTCCGTTGGATAGGACCAGCGCCGTCGAAGGGGTGAGCGACAGGATGGGATCCGAGGGACGCTCGGCCCGGATCCAGAATTCCAGCGATCGGATGGTCGTGAAACCGAAGCCGGTGACGTAGTCGGAGATCCCGTTGAAGGGAAGGGCCTTGGTGCCGAGCTTCGCGAAGTCGGAATACGCTGAGTAGCCCGGCGACACCGTCCCGCTGTGTCCGTTCTGGGAAACATCGGACCAGTTGTCCTGGTAAAGGCCGATGAGTCCCGGGAGTTGCGGCGCAGGGGTATCCGCGTCAATCGGGTCGCCTCCGCAAGTCCAGGCAATCTGGTTCCACGACACCGATCCGGCCGCATTGGTGATCACGCGGGAGACGAAATAGCCGTTGGTTTCGTTGCCGCCCGCCGGATGTTTCAACAGACCGACAAACGGTTCCCGGTCCCCTGCCGGTTGCCACGTCACATGGGACTGGTCATCCGGACCTGTAGCGTGCCGAAGTCCAGCGGCAAAGTCGCCAAGAGAATAGTCCACTTGGGCGCCGCGGGTCGAATAGAGGGCCACGGCATCGAGCCGCGGACTTTTCTTCTGGTCCACGGACGGCGAGAAATAGGCCCGGTACTGGGCATAACGGGCGTGCTGGTCGAATTGTGTTCCGTCCTGCAGTAACGCGTTGACCGCGTAATACGTGTTGGTTGTGTCATCCGGCCCGACAAACTCCCTGGAGGTCAGTTCGTTGGTCGTCGCCGCTGACCGCACTTGAAATCGCAAAGGATATGTCCGCACATAATTCGTGTAAAGAAGGGCCACCTCCTGCGGGGACAAAACACGATTGTACACCGTCACCTCGTCAATGAGTCCTTTCCAGTACCAGTTAAAATCAGGGCGAACCCCCAAGAGCAACTGATTGTGACTGCCCGGAACCCCTGAATTATTGTTGTTTTGCGCAGGCAACTCCACGCCGTCTTTGTAAAACCGTGTGGCCGAAGGCGTGCTTTGGTAGTCATAGGTCACGCAAATCTGCCTCCAGACCCCTGCGTCATTCGCGTCGGTAAATGTCCCCGCCGCTGTGGAAGAATACCGGGCGGTCCCACCGAACCAGGTCCACATACCGATACACCGTCCGGGGTACCCTGGTCCTTGATCGAGGTTGCCTCCTACCTTGATGGCGAGAACGCTTTGACCCGCAAGGCCGATCGAAACCACATATTGCTCATACTGATGTTCTGTTTGAAGGGCGTTGACCCAAAAAACAAAGGAAAATTGGCCACCGAGTGTTGGCGGTGAGCCGAATCGCACATACGCTCTCCCATCGAAGCTTCCGGACCAGCTTCCAAATCGGGCAATCGGGCTGAACGTGGCATTCGTTCCGACGCCCAGCGTGCCTGAAACGGAATCCACCCATTCCGGCGCTTCCAGGTGGTAGAGACCAATGATCGAAGGATCCGTGTGATAATCCGCCTCCGAGGCTGCACCGACAAGATGGGTCCAGACACCGCCCGGACCGGCATCCAGAACGCGCGACGTGAAACGGCCCGCCCCGGCATAGTTCCCTCCGCTGCGCGTGAGAAGAAGGTTGACATCCGGCCCAAAGATCAGGGACGAATAGACACCTTGTAGGTAGTTGCTCACCGTCATCAGATTCATGCGCTGCGCCTGAAGCACAAGCTCGACGTATCCTGGCGTGGGTTCGTGGATCCGGATGCGGCTCCCTTCCTCCGGCATGAAGTAGTGCGTCCGGTTCGTGAAGTCCCACCGCCACATCACATCGTTGGCCACAGCCATGCCGGCCAGCAGCACGCTGACCATGGCTCCGGCCACGGCTCGCCGGTCATATCCGCTCCATCGCACCCGTCTCCCGAATTGAGATCTCGCGTTCATCGTGCGAATCCTCTCTGCTGCCTTGTCGCGCGCGCGTTTGGTTTCCTCCGAAGGCGCCCTCACGGGCTACCCCCAACGGCTGGGACGGGCTATCCACAGCCATTGTCAGCATACCAGATTCCCCGACGCCAGTTGTCACGGAACTGCAAAAATCCTGCAAAAAGATCCCGATAATAAACCTCATGGTCTGGGGCACATCTCCCGGAGGATCAATCCCTCGCGCCCACGTATTGCGGATCCCCCACCCGGCTGACGGTGTGGCCCCCGAGGATGCCCAGCCTACGCCATTGCAGTGTGATGAAGCCCTCTTCCCGCAGCACGTCCTATCCGACGGCGCAAGGCGGCCAGGCCGGACGAAAAAAGCAGTCCCGTGTCAGGACGATTGGAGAATCACCCGGTTTGGCCTGAATAGGGCGGAACCGAAACAGAAGGAAAAAAAAGACGGTCGCGGACGCCGGGTTCGGCGCCGCCGGTTCGAACGTGCGCGTCAGTCTTCCTGGATGATCACGATCAGGCCGTGCACGTGATGGGCGTCTCGCACTTCCACCACGTTCTCTCCCGGCGCCTGGCTGCGGTACACAGCCGTATCGCCGGCACTCCGCACAATCACGCCAAGCGAGGGATCCTGCACCCACCACGAGTAGGGCAAAACGCCACCAGACACCACGATCGTGCACGTGTCGCTTCCGAAGGGAATGGGATTCGGGCTTGCCGTCAATGCCAAGGTGTACTGGTCCCGGGTTTGTTTGACCCGCGCGTACCCTTTCTGGCCGAACTGATCTTCCACCGTAACAACGTTCTCGCCGTCCCGCCCGCTGCGCTGATAGCGGGCCGTCCAGCCGGAATGATGAAGAATCGTGCCAAGGGAGGGGTCGCTCACACTCCACTTCAGGGGCAAAGCAAGCGAATCCGGTGTGGCATTGGTATCCTCTCCAACCGCAAAATCCACGGTGTTGCTGCCCGGCGTCAGCACCACCGATGAGGGAGTCACGCGGAGCTCGTCAAGCCCGTTGCCCTGCTCACATCCACTCAACCCGGCCACCAAGAGGCACCCAAGTGCCAGCCACCCACACCCGTCTTTGTATTTGTACACCCTTCGCCTATCCATAATGACCGTCCCATCGAACTCCGGCACCAACTATGCCACTCCTCACGGCGAGATGTCAAATTTCTTTGGGGTCGGAATGAGAACGGACAGGCACATCGTGCCTCCCCCTGCAGGGAAACGGAGAGCAGAGGCTGAAGGCCGCCGTACGGGCGTTCGGTTACTCCCGCAACACCGAACGCAAGGGAGTGCGGCACGTGCAGCCGGGGGATCCGTCCACTCTCCAGGAGAACAACCCTCGTCGGCCGCACCGCTGCCCCACCCGACGCCAGCAGCGATCGAACAGCGCGGAGTGTGTCGGAAGCGGAAAGCCGGCTTCGGCGCGGCCCGACAGAAGGCCGCGTTTGTCCTGCCGTGCCCTGGGAGCGCCAGCCAACCCATCGCTCGCCAGCACCCGCTCGTGTGTCCCCGCGCGCGACACCACACCACGAAACGGGATTGGCGGAAGGTCACCTCACGCGGACGACGCGTTCCGCCGACACCCCATTATCTCAGCGACATCCCGCCGGATGGGCCCCACATGGGACCGTCTAGACCTGTCCGGGTTCCCCCGTCAAGGGTCCGCGCGATCGTTCTCGGCTTGACCGTTATCGGTTAGGCCGAGAAACGAAGCCGAGTTCCTTGATCGTCCCCACGCGTGTGGCTTCCCTCCGCCGCGGAGTGCCGGAAAACGGTCACCATCTACGGGTACTTCTTCACCATTGGCCAGACCCAACCGCCGCACGAGAAAGCGAAATCCCCTTGCGATTATCACGGCCACCGATCTCCTCCCTCCCCACATCCCTCGCTGCCTGGCAACCGCATGACGTAGGCTGTTGCGCGCGGTTTTTACCCGTAACGATCCCCCTCTCAGGAAGGAAGCATGATGTACCTGTTCATCCCTAGGGATTTGGATTGGAGAGGAGGCATCAACCTACTGATCTATGGGCATACGCTACACGGACTTCTGCGCACCGGCGCACCGCTCCGCCGACGGGGGGCGTGCTTCGCTTTTGCGCGGACCAGCGTCTCGTTCAGGAGGAACGCATCCGATTGGTGATGGGACTCCTTCGTAGAAACGGTGTTGAAACCTCAGACAATCCAGAAGGGGTACGGTCGGCCACCGGCCACACTTTGCAAAGTGTGACCGGTGGCTCGAGTGCGGATCGGAGCCGAGTGAGCTTTCGTGAAAGGGGTTTGATGCAAGGGTGTCCCACGTCAGGCGGCCATTCAAGATGGCAAAGCACTAACCGCCAGTGGAAAAACCTCTCAAGCAAGCGGTTTTCCCCAGGAAACCCAGAGACAGCCTGTGGCCCACCGGAATCGAAGTGATAGCGGAGACGGCCGGAAGCGTGCCCGGTTGATTCCGGCGGCTTGTCCCTCCTGAGAGGGGTTCATACCTTGGAATACCACGCACGCTTGATTGCCCCAAGCGTGTAGCAAAAGACGGAGCAGCAAAGGCCGTCGGAAACGAGCAACAGATGAATTCCGCAAATGGAAGATTCCGTCATGATCCGGATGGTCTAGGCGGGTTTGATTTCCGGTTGAAGAACCATCTGCCACAGTGGAGGGACGGCAGCGGGAACACGCTCCCCGTGATGTTTCGGAGCCGCAGGCACCGGAACGCGCCATCTCCTCACCGGAGACGCCGTAGGAGAGCACGTCGAACGGCGGACCGCGTTCGGCAGACTGTTGGCTTCCGTGACGTTCCTGGATCTGCTGGGCTTCCACACGCGTTCGAGGCGCACGCTGTTCACCTGGAGCGTGTGCCGACGAAAAGGGGGCGGAAACCTGTCTGCCGTGCCCCTGCCCGCGATCGGGCAGGAGGGTGGCACAGACAGGTCAGATGGTGCTAGAGATGTTGATATTGCGGTTCATCGGTTTTCAACGGCGGAGCCCTTTCGCGTATGGGCGCAGCCACGCGAGGGTCTGCGGCATGCTGCGCGTGGGGCTCCTGCCGGCGGTGAGCCTGTTCTGGCGTTCCCTCCATTGCTGAGAAGCGTGCCATCGGCCTGACTGGTCAGATCGGGAGGGGCGTTGGAAGCAACCGCGACGAGAGGCCCACTGCGATCTACGAGCCACGCGCCGTCAGACGGATGGACTTTGTTTAAATTGGGTCGGAAGAAAGCCGCCGAAATGCAATCGGCCATGACAGGGACGCAGGTTGACTCGGGGCAGAAAAATCAGCATAGTGGTGCACACCGACGGCATGAATCGTAGGCGCACAGCGCCAACTCCATACGCTGGGGTCTATTTTGCCGCGTGGAAGCGTGGTTGGTTTCGTCCAGCGGTTACGTACCAGTATGGTGAGTGGTGGCGCCTGGGAACAGAAGAAGATACCCGTGACAACATTTTCGCGCCGTCACCTTAGAGGCCTCCAAGGGGGGGCAACAGTGGGAATGGTCGCCGGCTTGGCCGGCATCCTGGTCAGCCGCCGTCTCTACCATCCGGACATCACTCTGGCGGATTATGTTTTGGCCCTTGGAGTTGGCGGTTGGGTGGTCATGCTCGTTTCTGCCGTTTGCCTCATCTTGGCGTCTCTCCATGCGCATACGGATTTCTTCTCACTACGAACACGAGCCGGCGGGTTGAGCGTCGGGGCAAGCGTCACGGTGATTGCCGCAGTGGTATGTGCCGCGCACGTCGTTGTTCTACGCCAATTGCCGAACACACCACCGGACAAACTTCCCCGGGATCCGAAGGCGCGTACGGTGCTGGTTGTTCAGGAACGCAACTTTAAGCGGCTCGTTTCTCTGTCGCTGCTTACCATGGGAGGAATCATCGCCTTCTTCCCTGTGTACCGGGCCTTTCGGCCGGATGGCCTTCCGCCGATGTCGGAAAGGGCCCTAACACGGAAGCGGAATTCGGGCTAAATCGCCGCGCGTTTCCTCACCACTGTTCGTCGCCCCGCAGTTCCAGGATGCATTGGGCAATAAGCCGCACCGCATTGGTGGCGTCCTGAAGTGCCGCTGTTTCCACTGCGCTATGAAGGTAACGGGTTGGCACGCTCACCAGACCGACGGCGACACCCGCGCGGGTCAACATCATGGCGTAGGCATCCGTACCGGCCCCGCGCGGTTCCGGCTGGAACTGGGTTCGAATACGGGCATTGCGGGCCGCACGCTGGAGGCGTTCGAGGAGCGCCTTGTTGTAGGTTGGCCCGCAGTGCAGGATAGGTCCGCCGCCGAGCTTCGCTTCACCGACGATCTTGGGATCCACACCGGGATAGTCGCTGGCAAACCCCACGTCCACGGCGAGGCCGATTTTCGGATCGACGCCGAAGGCGGCGGTCTTAGCGCCGCGCAACCCGACCTCTTCTTGTACCGTGCTCACGGCATGAACCGCAACCGCCAGGCGTTTTCCTTTCAGCACGCGCAGGACATCGGCGATGACAAACGCGCCCAGACGGTCATCTAGACCGCGACACGCGATACGGCCGTTTTGAAGGTCCAGCCAACCGGAATTCACGGTCGCCACGTTACCGACGGCCACCACACGCTCCGCATCTTTGCGACTCCGCGCGCCAATATCCACCCAGAGTTCGTGAATCTTGGAGGGTTCCTTCTCTTCCTTTTCTTTCATGAGGTGAATCGGTTTCACCCCGATGACGCCGTGGACAGGGCCACGCCGTCCCTGGATGACAATGCGCTCGCCCTGCAGCAGCGGGACGTGGATTCCGCCCAACATCGAGACGTACAAGAATCCCTTTTCGTCGATGTGTTGCACCATCAGGCCGATCTCATCACAATGTCCCGCAAGCATGACGCGATACGCGCCCTGGGGATTGAGGACAGCGTGCACATTGCCATGCACATCACGCTCCACCGTGTCCGCGTAAGCCCGAAGATAGCGGGTGACGATGTCCTGTCCGGCTTCCTCCGAACCGGTAGGTGTAGGTGTGGCAAGAAGTTGCTGCAGAAAGCGGCGAGCCACGCGATCCATAATTTGGCCCCCTTTCGATGACGCAGGCGTCCATGCCGCCGTGGCCAGGGCGACTTATCTCTGAAGAGAACGTATTGAACAGGCCATGGTAGCTTGGTCGGGGTCGGCGGTTTTGTCAATGCCGTCTTGGGTTCACGGCCGTCTCGCGGCGTCGGTGACGACTGGACTCCGGAAGCGCATGGCGGCGGGATTCTTCCCCCCGGCATTGCGCCAAGACTTCCAGATAGCGCCGGGAAAACTGCTCCGGCGAGAAGACCGCCTCTGCGAATGCGCGGGCTTTGGCACAGACGTCCGGGGAAGGACGAACGCGGATGGCATCGAGGAGTGTGGTGGCGAGCGTCTTTTCGTCTCCGGGCGGTGCCACGCGTGCCACTCCGCGTTCCTGGAGCTCACGCGCGAATGCGCCACCATGAGCACACACCAGCGGTTTGCCGCAGGCCAGATACTCGATGGCCTTGAGAGGAATCGCCATGTCAAAAATCGGGTCCGGTTGGGACGAAAAATAGCCGTAGTCGGCAGCGGCAATATACTGGACGAGTTCTCCCTGCGCGAGATACGGGAGAAAAAACACATGCTCGGACAGATTGTGGTCCCGCACATATGCTTCCAGCCGCGGTTTTTCTTCGCCGTACCCGATGATCAGAAACGTAAAAGCCGTGGACGTCTTTCGAACGCGATCCAGAGCGGACATAAGGGTCATGAGGTCGCGGTACACACTGAGGGCGCCAGAGCAGACGAAGACAACTCGTTCCCGCTGTGCAAAGAACTCCGGTTTCCCCTCCTTGAACGTCTGGATCACCTCAGGAGAAAGCGGACGGAACAGGTCAAGATCAACGGGATTAGGAATGAAGGAAACACGGTCTGGCGGCTGAAAGCAGCGAATGTACTCGCAGATACCAGGGACCACTCCCACCCCCCACACCGCGTGCCGGTAGGTCGCATCGGAAAGTGCCTTCAGCACGCGGTAGGAAAAGCCCCCGGCTCGCAGAAAACCAAGGCTCGGATACGACTGCGGGATCAAGTCGCGGACGTCCACGATGTAGCGCAGGTGGCGTTTGAATCGGCAAAGCAAGAGGAGAGCATACGCAGGGAAGGCCGGGCCCATGGTCACCAACACGAGATCGTTGGGATGAAACGGCCGAAACAGAAAGTAGAGAAAAACACTGACACCGAACGATAGATATCCAAGCGTTTTCCGCAGGAAGCCGCGGAATGGGGCGGGCATTTCGTAAAGGTGCACCACTGGCTCGCCGGCCGGTCCGACGGTGTGTCGGTATAGCCGCCAACGGTATTCCTTGGGAAGACGGCCGTCCGGATAGTTGGGCCGGCCGGTGATGACCCGAACGTTTGCATGCCCGTCCTGCGCGACGAGAATGCGGGCGAGGCGCCCCATGCGGTTGGCCGGCGGGTTGGAAAGAGGAAGGTAAAAGTGGGTGACCAGATAGAGCATGACGAATCACCATACCCGGTCGATTGTCGGGTTGGCAAGCTCTGGGAAGGAAAGGCGTTTCGTGCCGCCATCGGACGCATGACGATTCCGGAGACGGCGCGATGCCTGATTGTCCCCTCCCGGTTCTCCCGGGCAGCGATACGCAGACAGGAGTCCGTTGATATACTTCCGCCTCACTGGGGGAGAACCTATGCGGCTTTTGCGTAAAAACGGCAGGCGGTCCACTCGGCCCCAGCCGATTGACACGGCGTGTGTAGGGCGGCAGCGCCCATAGATCCGAACGCGCGCTACATGGCGAGAAGACGCTCATGGCCCGGAGGATCATTCGACGGGATTGAGGGTTGTCTTGAACCATCGTACCCGCTATCCTAATGACTGTGGCGGTCGCCGTATACCCATGGAAAGGCACGTACAGAGTATGGAGGAAGCCGGTTGCGAGAGGGGGCGTGGCCAGCCGTCCGTGTCCCCCTGCGCGCCCACGGCTGAGGAGGCGGAAGCGTTGATCCGCGCGATGGGACTTGCCTATTCGAACACGCTTCTTTATGGGCTGACACACAAAGTCACGCTGCGCTCCATGGAGGACGCGTTCGAGAAAATCACCGCGGCGCTGGACCGGTTCGGAGAATTGAATTTTTCTCTTGCCGAGGAGGCTTTGATGATAAACGGGAGCGCGGTCGAGACCCGCAATCCCGTGACCGCAGGGTATGTTCGGCACCTGGCCGAGATTGACGCGCCGAGTTTCTCCTTGGAGCAAGGGCTTTCCCCCGATCATTTTGCTGTTCTCCTCAAGATTCTAAATGCCAAGCCGGAGGAACTGCAGCCACTCGGCGGTATCAACGCGGCTCTTGCCTCTGCGAACCTGGAGCATGTCCGCGCCCGGAGGATGATCTACAAGCGCATGGCGGAAGACGACGTGGTCCTGTCACGCGAGAAAATGGCCGCGTGGACGACGATTACGCCGGAGGATGTCAAACGTATGGCCGATTTCCTGAAAAGCCCTGGTCCGATGGCACCGGGCGAAGCAGGCTCCTGCCTGAAACGGATGGCCGCCGAACCGGCCCGGCTCGGACAATTGATTGTTGAATCGGCACAGGAGCGGAAGGGATCGGCGGAAGCGGACTCCGACGAATCCCTGACGGCGAAGGTGGTGGATTCCCTTCAGCGGGTTTTTCGGGAGATGACGAAGGACCCTGCGGCGAAGACCCAGAAAGGGAAAAAGGAACTAGAAAAGACGTTGGCCCATCTGGAAGAGGCCGTCAAAAGTCGCATTGCCGAGATTTCCGGCCAGCTGAGCGAAGCGGATGCCCAGAGGATTGCCGAGGCCGTGGAAGGCATGACCGACGAACTGCGTATGGACGCGCTGGTCGCCGAGTACATGAAAAAACGCCAGGCGTTGGACAAAAACGAAGAACGCCTTCTTCGTTTTATAAAGCATAAAGGGCTGGACAAGCTGAGTGATACGGAGCTGGAGGCGCGACTGTTATCCGGCGGCCTTTCGGCAGAGGGGTGGCGGGAGCTGCTGGCGAAGAGCGGATTGCTTCGGGGCGGCGAAGAGGCGACTGTCCCCGTCGTCGGGCATCTGGCCGATCTCCTTTCCGCCATTCAGGAAAGCGTGAGTCGAACGGTGCAGGCTGGAAGCGCTGGCGCATCCGCGGATGTAGGGAAGCTGGTGGCGCGGATCGATGAGGAAGTCAAGACGGTTGTCCAACGGGCGAAGACGCGCATCCAGGACTTGATCGAGGCGCTAAAGGAAAGCCAGACCGCCCTGGAAGCGGCCGAACAGGCGGCCGGACGAGGGGAACGCCGCATGACGGCGTCGAGAAAAAAACTGTTTTCCGTTCTGGCGGAACTGGGACAAGAACTTTGCCAGCCGCTGGCCGTCGTCAGCTGCTCGTTGGACATGATGGTCGCAGGCAGTCTGGGCGCCATCACAGAGGGGCAACGTGCGATCCTCAAATTGGCGGCGGAGAGCGCGCAGAAAATAAAGGTGCTCATTGATTACCTTATTTCGATTGCCGGCGTGCCGGAGACACGGTCACCCGATGCCGGCATACAGGCCTCTTTGTATGGCAAGGCAGAAAAGGCGGGCTGAAAGCCCGACGGATTTCCGACAAGGAGTGCGAGATGGACAGTCAGGATCGGATGGCCAGGACCATGCGGATCGACATTCACCCCGATTTTCTGGGGGAGTCTCTGGCGCGGAAGAAAGCAGAAACTCGCCTTGCCTCACGGACGGATGACACCACGATCCTTGTTCGCAAGTGGGAGAAATCTCAACGTTCAACCGATTATGAGCGATTGTTGCAGAGTATCTATGATGGCGTTCTGATCACGGATGCCAAGGGTCGGATCATTGATTTTAACGCGCGGGCGGTGGATTTTTTCCTCTGTGGCGCGGCCGAATTCTACGGTCGACGTGTGACGGAACTGATCTCCGGAGCCCGCGAGGACCTCCTGGATGCATTACGAAGGAATCTCGAAGAGCATCGCTATACCCTGATCGAGGCCTACTGTGTCCGGCGCGACCATTCCATGTTCCCGGCGGAAATTGCCGTCAATCGCATCCATTTGGATGATGAGAGCGAATTCTGTTTTTTCGTGCGGGATGTGACGGTGCGTCGTCGCGCCCAGGAGGCGCTGGAAGAGGCGGTGGCGCGACTGGAAGAGCACGACAAGGCTCGCTCGCAGTTCGTGTCCAATGTGTCGCATGAATTGCGGACGCCGTTGACGTCTATGATCTATGCGGTGGATAATATGCTGCGGGGTGTGCTGGGTCCCGTTCCGGATAGTCTTCGTCGGTATCTACAGCTCCTCAACAGTGATTGCCATCGTCTCCTGGCAACGGTGAATGATATCCTTGATATGCGGCGCATTGAGAGTCGGACCCTAACTCTTTCCAAAGCCCGGATTCCTTTTTCCCGTTTTGTTCGCCGTAGCACCGATTCGCTCCGGGTGCAGGCGGAACAAAAGGGGCTTGTGCTGGAGGTCCGGTCCCAGGCCCTGGACGCTTTCGTCGAATGTGATGCACATAAGATGGAGCGCGTCATCATCAACATCGTCGGCAATGCTATTAAATTCACGCCCGAAGGAGGCCGCATCCTTGTGGAAGTGCGCTTGTCCCCCGAGGGATCCGAATGGATTCAGCTCGCCGTCGAAGACACCGGAATCGGCATTCCCTCCGAAGCTATTGATCGGGTGACGGAACGGTACTTCACGGTTCATGAGGAAGCCAGCGGAACAGGACTGGGCCTCTCCATCTCGAAAGAAATTGTAGAACTGCACGGTGGCGCGCTGAAGTTGCGAAGCCCTCCGCCGGGACAGGAAAAAGGCACCGGCGTATACGTGACCCTTCATCGCGCCGCACCGCCGTGCGTTCTCGTGGTGGACGACGAGAAGGGGATACTCAATCTTTTGACCCGGCAGCTCACGGCGCACGGCTATCGGGTGCTCACCGCAGACAACGGTGTAGACGCCTTGGAAAGCATTCGGCGCGAGGGCCCCGACATTGTTCTCCTTGATCTTGTTATGCCGGTGATGGATGGGACCAAGGTCATTCTCAAAATGAAGAGCGAAAAGAGCATGATGGGCATCCCCACCATTGTGATTACAGGCGCCCATCTGAGCCGGTCTAGCGCGGAAATTCTCCAAAATTTTTCCATCCCCGCTCTGCGCAAACCGTGGTCAGAGTCTGACTTGCTGGACAGTCTGGAAGAAGGCTTGCTGGGAACGGCTGTTTTCGGTACACGAGAGCGGGGAGAGCCTGAAGCCAGTCGGACTGTACAACCGCAATCGGTACAACCTCAATCCTGAACAAGGAGAACGCATGGCTACCACGGAAAGACGCAAAATCCTTTTGATCGATGACGACACCAGTCTGCTGGTGACCTTGAGCGACTTTTTACGCTTCGAAGGATATGATGTGGTCACCGCCGACAGCGGAGAACAGGGGCTGAAACGGCTGGAGCGGATGAGCCCTGACCTCATCATCCTCGACATGAGCATGCCGGGAATGGGCGGCGTGGGGTTCCTCAAGCGCATCTCTCGTCCCGATGGGTCGTTGGCTTATCCTGTCCTGGTTTTGACCGCGCGCGCCAACATGGCTGAATTCTTCGCCAATGTGAGTGTGGACGGATTTGTGGCCAAGCCGTGCAACCCCGAAGACCTCCTGTTGGAAGTAGGCCGGATTATCTTTCTCCGCAGCGGCGTCGAGCCCCCCGCGCGGGTATCACCCGGAGGACCAAAGAAAAAGGTCCTCATCGGCGAGGACGACCCCGTCGTGCGTGAGAATCTCCTCCATGCCTTTTCCGACGCCGGGTTCGTTGTGGACAGCGTCCCCACGGGGCCGGAGGTCTTGGAGAAGGCTATTGTGCAGAAACCGGACGTGGTCGTCGTGAAGTACGTGCTCTCCGAAATGAACGGCGACCTGGTGGCCGAGATGCTATGGAAAATGCCAAACACCCGATCCATCCCCATTGTTCTTTATGACGAAACCCATTCCCTTGCGTCAGACTTTGACCCCGCTCGCACCAACACCATGATTCGGCAGGTTGTGCATGACAACAATTCGGTTTCGATCCTGGCCGCCGCTCGGGAGGCCCTCGGAATGGCATAGCGGGGTCGGGACGGACGCCTCCTTGTTTTCCACGGAGACCGGTGTCAAAAGGGAAGCGGACGCCGGAGGGAGCGCATAGCCATGCGGTGTCCCAAGTGCGGTCATCGTGAAGATAAGGTGATCGACAGCCGGTCGGCGCGTAATGATTCCGCGATCCGACGACGTCGGTCCTGTCTACGGTGTGGTCATCGGTTCACCACGTATGAGCAGATCGTCAAGCCAAAACTTCGTGTAGTCAAGCGCGACGGGCGTCACGAAGACCTCGACGAGCAAAAACTGTTCAATGGCATTCAACGGGCCTGCGAAAAGCGCCCCATCACCACCGAGCAGATTCAGAAAATGGTGGACGAAATCGTCGAGGAGCTGGAAAGCGAATACGAACAGGAAGTCACCAGCCAGGACATCGGCAAGAAGGTCATGGATCGGCTGGAAAACCTGGATGAAGTGGCCTTTGTCCGGTTTGCCTCGGTTTATCGCCGATTCCGCGACGTGAACCAGTTCCTGGGAGCGATAGGAGAACTCCTGCGGAAGTCATGATCTGGGTTTCAGAGGAGTCCTCTTTGCGGCCGAGTTTTTCAACACGGGTTTCGCACCTTTCCGAGTTTATCCGGTCGGCCTGCGGTCAGGCGGTGTTGGGGACCCGCGAAAACGTGGACGACCTGGCTGTGGCGGTGGATCTGTGGCTGCGACACCAGGATGTTCATTGGGTGGAGACACCGCATTTAGTTGGGCTTGTCGCCTCGGCTCTTTCGGCGGTGGGAGAAGCGCAGACCGCGCGGCGTCTGTTCGTTTTCGGGAGCGGACTCGTTCAATCCGCTGCCTGGGAGGTAGCTCCCCAAGGGGCCACATGGACCCTGGACTTGCGCCCTTTTACACGGCATGCGGGTGTTCTTTTGGAACTAAGCTTTTTTCCGGCTCTGAAGATCGTCCTGCAGAGCCTAGGGGAACTCTGGGATGAAACCGGAGGACGCGGGACGCTCGGCCTGAAATACGTCTGCGGTGCGGCCTATGCGCTCCTGGGAGAAAAGGCTCCGGACGCTATCCGTGGCCTGGCTGACGAGATCGTTGCTTCCTGCCGGGCGGCCCTTGCGGAGATGGGGAGACAGCGTCAGTGGCATGAGGTGCCCCGGGTGTTGAATCTTGATTGGTGTTGAAACCCCCATGGTGAGTTGAACGTTGGGTCACGACAACAATGTGCCCCAACATTCCGGGAGCTTCTGGGCCTGCCGAACACCGTGCGCAGAGAAACCGCTTCTCCTTCATGTGGAGACCGGGTAGCGGGTGCTCCGATCCTCGTTGACCGTTCGGAAGAAGCCGACTGCTCCCCTCCTCCGCACGATGATTTCGCGCAACGGTTATCCGGTTAAACGGGAAGACGGAACCGGTGATCCTTTCGGGTTCCTGCACATGTTCCTGAAAAAGGGAGAACGAATGTCCTTTGCCGCCGCTCCGAGGGCCGCCCGCATGGGGTGCGTATGACCGCTCACTCCCAGGCAAGTTCCGCGGACCGGAGACGCTGCACCAGTTCGCCGATAACGCGGTCGTCATCCGCCTCACCGGCTGATTCAAACGTGGCCGAGAATCGCAGAAACGCCCCCGCGTCATCCCACGGAACCGTGGAAATGAGATGCTCCCGAATCAGAAATTGGGACACTTCCTCCGCTGTCGAGAAACGGAGGCGGCCGGCACGCGTGGGAGCGGGCACGTAGAGGTAGAACGTTCCTCCCGGCATTTCGGCATCAAAGCCAACGGACCGAAGCGCCGTTACCATCTTCTCCAGACGCACACGGTAGTGGTCCCGGATGGCGTCCGCCAGCGAACGGTCGGCGATTCCGACACACGCCGCATGCTGGATCGCCTTGAATTGTCCAGAGTCCACGTTATCTTTGGTTTCCGCGAACGCTTGGACCACACGGGCGGATCCGGCGACAAATCCTAACCGCCAACCCGTCATGTTGTAGCTTTTGCTCATGGAGTGGAGCTCAAGGGCCGTCTCTTTTCCCCCGGGGCGGCTGAGGAGGGAGAGGGGCGGTCGTCCATATACCAGCGTGGCATAGGCCGCATCGTGGATGATCAACACGTTGTGCTGATCGGCCCAGCGAATGACTTCGTCGAAGAACGCCTCTGTGGCGGCTGCGCCCGTCGGGTTATTCGGGTAATTCAAATAGAAAAGCTTTACGCGTTTGTAGGCGTCTGTCGGAATCCGGTCGAGCTCCGGGAAAAAACCGTTCTCGCGTCGTAGCGGCAGCGGGATGACGGCGCCCCCGAGATAGCGGGTATGGGTAGCCAGAACGGGATAGCCGGGAACAGTGACCAGCGTGGCATCACCTGGATCAATGAACGCCAAAGGGATAATGGCCAGTGCGGACTTGGATCCGATGCTAGGGTTAATTTCTGTTTCGGGATCCACGTTCGACACTCCAAAAAACGTTCGGAGATACTGGGCCGCAGCGACTCGGAATTCCATGATACCATTATCCGCATAGCCACGGTTTTCCGGGCGATCAACAGCTTGCTTGAGTGCCTCGCGAATCGGTCGGGGCGCCATCTGATCAGGTTCTCCAACGCCGAAATCGAGAAGTTCCATCCGCGGGTGGAGGCGTCGAGCTTCTGCCTTGGCCAGTTTGATCTTCTGAAATTTGTAGAGGGTGGTGGAACAGCCAAACGATTCACCTCCAATGCGTTGCGCAAAGAGTCTCTGGATGTTCATGGTTTCTATTTCCTTCCTTTTCCTGGCCGCATAGGGGGGGTCGAGTAGACCCGCCTGCCGCAGAACCGCATGGCACGCGGTATTGGAAGCAAAGAGGACAATGAAGTCAAGGGGATAGCCGATCCAGCGTGTCGGCACCGACGGAACAAGGTCCCTGGTGTGCTCCCCGCCAAGCGGCATACCCAACGCCTGTCTTGCCCCCGAAAGCCATTGTCGATAGGACACTCGGCGGACACAGGGGGGAAAACGTCGCGGTCGGGCGCCCACTTTTTTCTAACTTGTTCCTGTTCCTCCTCGTTGCGGGGAAATCCAGCGTGTCTTGCTGATGAGGATGGGTGTGCGGAGGGGGATCGCCAACGCAGAGCGGGTCTACGCCGTTGGCCTTTTCACGCCGCTTCCCACAACCTCCGGAAAAGTGGGCAAAGACCCGTAGGTCTCAGGATCACGTTGTGATCGTGTCGTGTTGCGATACCGATGGGTCGGACCGAAAAACACACCGGCATCTGGTCTCTGGGCACCTTGGGCGCAGCGTCGTCTTCCTGCATTCTGTCTGAACGAATTAATCCTCAAATGAGCAAGGAGCAATGGGTGCTCCATAGCAAGGGTATTCCTCCACTCCTCGATTTTGTTCTTCCTCTCGCCGGGGCCGAAGAAAAAGTCGAAAACACACACGCGGCTATCACGCCGGTCGGTGTGGCGAATAGCGCACGGACAGTCACCCATAGACGCGGTTTGTGCGAAGCGGCGGCGCGTCGGCGAAAAGCCAGCCGGAACACCGGATGCCCGTCTTGTCTGCCGCGTGGTTACCATCTGGGCCGCCGGAGGCCATCCCGGTCACATGCCGGTGAATCTATGTCAGACGTTGCTGAGTCGTTGATTAGCACTCGTCCTCTGCTTCGCTTGGCTATGAGTGCTTCAATCGCCCGCGCGCACGGCACAAGACAACCGGCTGTAGAAAAAACTCTGGAAACAGAATAGACGACCGCACAGGATATTCATCAGGAAATCCCTTCGTTTGTGTTGCATAGGCTGATCCTCGGATCGTCCGCCGAAGTTATGCGTGTGGCTATAGGCACACCGGCGAGATGCCTTCATCCTGCGCGTGTCCCGATGTCGCCACGCAGAGAAACACGCGGGAAAAGCGGCGCCATGCGATTCGGACGGTACATTGGCATCGATTATTCGGGGGCCAAAACGCCGGACAGTACACTGCCGGGGATACGCGTGTACGCGGCGCACGGGAATCACATGCCGAAAGAAGTGCGCCTGGTGCGCAATTCCTCCCGGCATTGGACGCGGCGTGGGTTGGCCACATGGCTCCTGGAGACGCTTTCCGAAGGCCCTCCGACGCTGGTGGGAATGGACTTTGCGTTTTCCTTCCCGTTGGCTTTTTTCATCCGCTACCGGATGCCCAGAGACTGGTCAAAGTTTTTAGATGATTTCTGCCGCCATTGGCCAACCGATCACGGCCATGTGGCCGTAAATGACGTGCGCGAGGGACGTGTGGGCAGGGGCCGCTGGCGGTGTGGAAGCGCGCATTGGAGAAGACTGACGGATCGCGCCGCGCGAGGGGCCAAATCACCCTTTCATTTCGACGTTCCTGGTTCCGTGGCTCATTCCACGCATGCGGGGTTACCGTGGCTCCGACACATTCGCCACACGTTGAAGTCGGCCGTCTGGTTTTGGCCCTTTGATGGGTGGCACCCTCCCCGCCAGAGGCATGTGATCGTCGAGGTCTATCCGGCACTGTGGCGACACATGTATCCCGCGGGGAGGAAGACACCGGATCAGCAGGATGCCTATTCGGCTTGTCGCTGGTTGCAAAAGGCGGACCAGACAGGCAGCCTTGAAACGTTTTGGGATCCGTTGCTTGTCCCCGAACAACGCGCGTTCGCACGCGTCGAAGGTTGGATTCTCGGCGTTTCTCCGCCTCGGCTATAAAGGTGCTGCATCGGTCATGCACAGCACGTGTATGGGCCCGAGCGATCCAAATGGATTGTGACCCAGCGTGTAGTGGGAACCGCCTTCATCAGGGCTCCGGCTGCACGTTCACTGGCGGTCTTCTCTCTCGGCTCGTGTTCCCCCATGTTGGCGTAACCCCCAAAAGTTGTTCCGATGGCATTCCACAATCGTGCAACGCCTCCCGTGTGATCTCGACGTCAACAAAAAGTCATGTCGCCGCACACAGGGAGCGTGGAGCAAGGCGGCGAAGCAGTCGTCCGGAGAAAAGAAGACGATCTAGTCATGGATAAACTATCCCTTCACAGGCATATTGATAGCAAGGTAACCGTAGCCGCTACCGTTCCACACGAGGACAAGCGTAGGAGGAACCGTCTGCGTGTTGAGCCGGCATGATAGAAGTTTTCCCCCGTCCCATCCCGCACGCCGTGGTTACGGTGGCGCTCCATCCCCCTACCGCTTCTGGCTTTGCCGGTGGCCGAACGCCGGCGGGCGGCGACAGGGGATGAGTCGTTTTCCGTCCGAAAGGCTGTTCTGTGGCCGTTTTGCCAGTCGTTCAATCAGACGCCGACACCACCACTCCACTCTGGGGCATAGCGGGGACTGCCGCGCCAACAGCCGCGTGTGTCGACTAATAGGCGAGAGACCAGAGGAACTTCCGGTGTGCCACAGACTGTAGGGCACCCCCGGGGTGATTCGAACACCCGACCGCCGGATTAGAAATCCGATGCTCTGTCCAACTGAGCTACGGGGGTATCGGCGGTAACCCCACCGAGCATAGAACAAAACTCCGTGGCAGGCAAGCCGCAGTGCGGGTTGTTGTGTGGACCCCCGAATCTTTAGCGAACGGACCGAGGCGGCACCTTGGCTAAGGATGATAGCCAAAATGGGCAAGGAAAGACGCCTGATGGCGTGTTTGTGCCGTTGGGCGTTGCAAGCCGGGCATTGTCCGGCGTTGTTTTCCCGAAACCGAGCACACCACAACCGCGGGACAGCCAGACGCACGGACAGCACGGGGGGCTTCTACAGACGCCGAGCGATAGCCTCCTCACGTTTCGAAGGCCGACCGGGCTTGCGTTTGGAAATCCACCGATGCACAAACAACCGCCAGATGCACAGCAACCACGCGGGCACACGGATCAACGCACGGGTGTAACGGGCATGCCGGCTAACGGTCACCGGAACGGTCAGCCGGTTGCGAATCAGCGTGCGAATGCGTCAGCTCTGCTGGCCATCCTCCAGTTCCAGCACCTTCAGGGCCGTCCGCACGTTGTAGGTCAGAATCGCCAATGCGTAGAACGCTTGATTGGCGATCAGTTTCTCGCAGGAAGGATGGTGCAGATCCAAGTCGCTGAGCCGTTCGCTGCATCCACGCTCTGTCGCACCTTGGAGCGCATGACGCTCAAACACGGCTTGCGGACTCCACCCGTCACCCGGTTCGCACGCCACAACTGCATAGCGCCAAAACATCTCCCCTTGCGGCTTGTACCGCAGCGTGGCAAATGTTACGGCAGCATTCATGTCCCCCGGCGTGTGTCTCAGCCACGTGAACTGTTCGCCCCGCTCGTTGGGCGCACTCCAGCACCTCCGTCCTCTTGTTGTAACGGACACTCCAGTGGCTGAACCCCGCCCCCCAAATGGCCTCCAGAAACTTCGCAGCGC
>FWPU01003606.1_pt1 | contig 38589 bp, 25 predicted proteins | sample 2228361 | NCBI WGS metagenome assembly FWPU01 (sample SAMEA103939777, study PRJEB20133) | metagenome | reverse complement strand
CCCCCGTTTGGGCGCGGCGGCGCGGTACCCCCGTTTGGGCGCGGCGGTGCGGTGCCCCCGTTTGGGCGCGGCGGCGCGGCACCCCCGTTTGGGCGCGGCGGCGCGGCGCCCCCGTTTGGGCACGGCGGCGCGGTGCCCCCGTTTGGGCGCGGCGGCGCGGTACCCCCGTTTGGGCGCGGCGGCGCGGTGCCCCTAGTCAGTGTGGGCACGGCGCCGTCGTGCACCTACCCGGCCGTGCCCCGACCGCGCACAGATTGCCCGCCACCCGGAACCTGCCTTGACACGCTGCGCTAATTGGAGTACACTCTCTACCGACCGGTCAGGCAAGTTGAGGTGAGGTATGGTACTCGAAGAACGCAAACGTAACCAGACTCTGATCGTCCTGTTCGTCGGAGTTCTGATGGCAGCGCTCGATATTGCTATCGTGGGACCGGCGCTGCCCGCGTTGCGCGAGCACTTTGCGATCGATGCTCGCGCCGCATCGTGGATGTTTGTCATCTATGTTCTGTTCAACCTGGTTGGCACGCCTCTGATTGCCAAATTGTCGGATCGGCTCGGCAGGCGCGCCCTCTATACGGCGAGTGTCGGATTATTCGGGCTGGGATCGCTGATTATTGTGCTGGCGCCGGCCTACCCGCCGGCGCTGCTGGGGCGCGCCGTGCAGGGGTTGGGCGCCGGGGGCATTTTTCCGGTTGCCAGTGCAGTCATCGGTGATACCTTTCCGCCGGAGAAGCGCGGCAGCGCGTTGGGTTTGATTGGGGCGGTGTTTGGCATTGCTTTCCTGATTGGACCGATCATCGGCGGTTTGCTGTTGCTGCTCGGATGGCAGTGGCTCTTTGTCATCAACCTGCCGATTGCGGCGGCGCTGATCGGCTTTGGCGCGAAACTGCTTCCTGCGATGCGCACCGCCGCGCCACGCCCTTTCGACTGGGGCGGAATGGTGGCGCTGGGTGTTCTGCTGGCGGCGCTGGCAGTGGCGCTCAGCGATCTCGCTTACCTGCTGGACGATGCCAGCGTTACCGGTCTGGTTAATGTCTTGCGCACGTCCCCGGCGGCGCCGCTGTTGCTGCTGGCGCTGGCGCTTCTGCCCGTCTTCTGGTGGATTGAGCAGCACGCCGAGGATCCGGTGCTGGATATGAACCTGTTCCGTAACCGGCAGATTGCGCTGGTCGGCGCGCTCTCATTCGGCGCCGGGTTGAGCGAAGCGGTAACGCTGTTTGTGCCGTCGTTGCTGGTGGCGGCATTTGGGGTGACGCCTTCCACCGCCAGTTTTATGCTGGTTCCGATGGTGCTGGCGATGGCGATCGGTTCGCCGCTGTCGGGACGCGCTCTTGATCGGGTTGGGTCGAAGATTGTTGTCCTGACCGGGACGGCGTTGATCGCAGCAGGATTGTTGCTGGAAGGTCTGCTGGCGAACGTTTTGCCGGCGTTCTATGGCTTTTCGGCATTATTTGGGATCGGGATCGGTGTTTTGCTGGGTGCATCACTCCGGTATATCCTGCTGAATGAGGCGCCTGCCGATGAACGAGGCGCGACCCAGGGTGTTCTGACGGTGTTTATCAGTGTCGGGCAGTTGATCGGCGCGGTGCTGTTGGGGGCTGTCGCTGCTGCGCGCGGCAGTGATGTCGGCGGGTATGCAGCTGCTTTTCTGATCGTCGGTGGACTGATGGTTTTGCTGTTCATTGCATCGTTTGGACTGAAGAGTCGCGCCGAGGAACTGGCGACACAGCAGCGTTTGCAGCATAAGGCGTCGGCTGCGTAGAAAGAGCGCGGTCGGCGTCCTGCAACGGGACGTGGTATTGGACGCAGGTTCAGTAACGTGCAGCGCAGAAATCCGGTAGAATGCTGGCGAGAAACACATTTCATCGATGCAGGGAGATGCTATGTACACTATTACTCTTTACGCTCATTCGTATATGCGATGGGCAGTTGTTATCCTTGGTGCGCTGTTGATGATCCAGGCGCTGGTGGGATGGCTGGGCAAACGTTCGTGGGACGAGGCGGTTGGTCGGTTGGGGTCGTTCTTTGCTATTTCGATGGATGTTCAGTTGCTGCTGGGTTTGCTCCTCTACGGCGTGTTCAGCCCGACGATGCAGCGTGTCTTCGATAATTTCGGTCAGGCGATGGGTGATGCGCGATTGCGTTTTTGGGCGGTCGAGCATATTCTGATGATGGTTGTTGCTGTCGTGCTGGCGCACGTTGGTCATGTGACTGCGAAGCGCCTGCCTGAAGACCGGCGTTACCGGCGTTATGCGATCTTTGCCAGTCTGGCGATGCTGGCGGTGATGCTGGCGATACCCTGGCCCTTTAGCAGCGCCGATCCGCGGCCGCTTTTCCGGTTGTAAGGAACGTTCAACGTTCAACGTTTAACGTTAAACGTTGAACGTTCCTAGCCGCTGATCAGGCGTAATTCGATGCGCCCGACGCGGATGATGTCGCCTTCTTCGACGATGGTGGCGTTGCGTACTTCGATGTCGTTCACGAAGGTGCCATTGGTGCTGTTGAGGTCTTCGAGCACCCACTGGTTGCCGCGCAATTCGAGGCGCGCGTGCTGCTGCGACAGGAACGAGTCGTTCAGGGCGATCTCGCAGTGCTCCATGCTGCGCCCGATAATCGTGCTCGGTCCGAGCGGGAATATTTTGCCGACCGACACATTGCTCTGCCCGCTGCGCAGCACCACCAGGCTCCCATACGGACTATGCGTCGCTGGAGTCTGACCGGTTTGCCCAATGACTGCGAGTTCGCGAATCATGACGCGCAGCGCCTGCCAGAGAAAGAAGTAGAGCAGCAGGACGACCGCCACGCGCAGCACGAGCAGAACAGCATCAATCGAAGCGTTAGCGAAATCGAACATAGGTGCGTCAGGCAATATGAGACAGCGGGTGACCGGATCTCAACGGTCGATGTGGCGAAACGTCAGTTCCAGACCGCCAAGCGAGATGATATCGCCATCGCGCAGGGCGCGTTCTGTCACCGGCGCGCCGTTAACGAAGGTGCCGTTCGTCGAGCCCAGGTCGGTCAGCCAGAAACGGCGCGATTTGTAGCGCAGTTGAGCGTGATTGCGCGACACACGCGCATCTTCCAGAATGATATCGTTGTTCAGCCCGCGTCCAATCGTCATCGATGTGCTATCGAGCGGGATGACGTGTGTGCCTGTGGGAGTTGCCATCAGCAGGCGGGCGCGCGCCGCCGGCGCCGCTGCAACCGGCGTCGGAATGACCTGCGTATCGCCAGCCTGATGGGATGCTGCCGGCGCTGCCTGCGTTTCCGCCACCACCTGGATCGTCCGCCGTGGCACACCGGTATCGGCGACCAGTTCGACGCGAGGATGTTCGACCATGCTGAACCCGCGTTCCTGCGCCAGCTCCGCGAGATAGGTCGCCATCTCGCGTTCGACCTCGATGCGGATCGGCTTGAATGCCTCGAAGTCCTGCGGATTCAGGAATGCGCGGTAGTAGTTTGGCACCAGAATACGCCGCACACTCACTGTCTGATTGGCTTCCATCGCCCGTTCGAGGCGTTTGGCGATTTCGGCAGGCTGCACCGGGCTGCGGAATAGTCGCGCGACCGAACCCTCGACGATGTTTTCCATGAACGCTTCGAAGCGGCTGAGTGCTGACATAAGGTTGCCATACCGCAATACAACGCCGATCACACGCGCATATTGTACAGGAGTTGCGCATCAGTGGCAACCGCCCTGACTGGCGCTGTTGATTGTTTTGATTTGTTGATTGTGTGATTCCTGGCGTCTGGGGCGTGGCGGTTGATGTGGTGATTGGGGGTTTCTGGCGTCTGGTTTGCAATTCTCAGTCATCCTCCAGACTCCCATGTGGTTGGATGAAGACAGAGCTGGGGATGCGGGCGCGACGCCCGCGCCCCCGGCGGCTATGGGGATGCGGGCGCGACGCCTGCGCCCCTGGGGGCTATGGGGATGCGGGCGCGACGCCTGCGCCCCTGGGGGCTATGGGATGCGGGCGCGACGCCCGCGCCCCCGGCGGCTATGGGGATGCGGGCGCGACGCCTGCGCCCCTGGGGGCTATGGGATGCGGGCGCGACGCCCGCGCTCCCGGCGGCTATGGGGATGCGGGCGATACCATTTTAGATTGTAGATTTTGGATTGTAGATTGCTGTGATTGCATTGCAGTGCGCTCTGATGAGCGTGCGTATGCGGTTTGTCCAATTCCAATTGGTATGAGACGCCCGCGCCCCTGGGGGCTATGGGATGCGGGCGCGACGCCCGCGCCCCCGGCGGCTATGGTGACCTCAGATGTTGCAGGAAGAATGTCGCAACCCGATCGACATACCGCTGTGGATCGACCTGGTAGGAGCGGGCATGCCCGGCGCCGGGCACTTCCCAGTATTCGGCTGCGGGTGCGGCAGCAGCGAGTGCGCGTCCGTGCTCCACCGGCGTAAATGCATCGGCGTCGCCGTGAATGATCAACACCGGTCGCGGCTCGATGTCATTGATTTCGGTGACGGGTCGCGCGGTCGCCAGGTCCATCCCCAGGACGAATCGACCCATGAAGAGAGTTGATGGAAGAAAGATGTCCGGCAGTCCGCTGGCAGCGTTCCAGTGGCGCTTCATAAGCGGCTCGATCTCGGCGTAACTGCAATCCGCCACAAGCGCGCCGATCGCCGGGTCGGCGGCGGCAGCGCCGATTGCGGACGCGGCTCCCATCGAAACGCCAAGCACGCCGATGCTTCCGGCGCGAAACCCCTGGGCCATGAGCCAGTCGACCGCGCCAAGAATGTCGCGCCGTTCTGCCAGCCCAAAACTGAAGCGCGCGTCGCCGCTCACCCCGTGTCCGCGCAGGTCGATCATCAGTACTGCAAAACCGCGCTCCTGGAGGCGAGCGCCGAACTCGCTGAAGCGCCCCTCGAACTCGGTCGAACGGCTGCTGTCTTTACCGTGGACGAGGATTACCGCGCGCGAGGCGGCTGGTTGCGGCAGATACCATGCGGCGATCTCCACATCCCCGCCGCGCGCCGGGAAGCGCACGTCCTCGAAACGGGCGCCAAAGGTTGCAGGAGTATTCACGACGTCATCGCGCTGCGGCAGCGTGAGCACGCTTGCAGCATAGGTCGAAATGCCGAGGTAGAGCGCCAGAAGCAACGTTGTGATCGTTGTCGCCGCTGAGATGGCGATGCGCTGCATGCGTCCGGTTTGTCGAACAGTGTTCACAGGGTCCGAGGTCTCTTTTTGCATTTTAGATTTGAGATTGCAGATTGCAGATTGTTGGGCGACTCGTCTCTGGCGCAGACCTCAAGGTTGGGGCGCGTTTCGCCGTTCCGATGATCCCACCTTCCATATCCCATATTCTACACTCCCCATTCCCCCGCGACTACCACAACTCCGCCTGGTTGCGGCGCTGCTGCACTGCCAGTTCCATCAGTTGCGGCCAGGCGCTGACCAGCGTATTGTACCCCAGCGCCTCCTGTGTCCAGTGTCTGCGCTCGCAGATAGTATACAGCCGGTACGCCAGGTCGCGCGCCGCGTCTGCCGGGGCGCCAGCCCTGACCAGCAGGTCGGCGGTCGCCAGTTCGCCGCCGGTGTCGAGCGTGTGGATGAGGCGCTGCACCACCTCCCAGACGGTAGTGTGTCGGCTGCGCGTCGGTTCCCAGTTCGGCGGGAGTTCTTCGCGGCGCAGCAGGCGCACCCGCCCGCCGCGCGCCTCCAGGATGCCGGCTGCGACCAGCCCGTCTATTGCAGTGTTTTTGGCTTTGCTGAGCGTCTCGGCTACGCCGAAGGGACCGTCGTTGTGCCCGAACTGCGCAAACCACGCCAGCGCCCAGCGGGTATCGGCATCGTACTCGCCTTCCTGCTCGGTGAGGAAGGCGTCGAGTTCCTGGTTGATCAGCGCCAGCGCCGCGCGCACCGGCATTGGTCGCCCGTCGGACTCCAGCACGGCGTGGTAGCGCGAGAAGATCGCCTTCATTCGTGCTGTTCTCCCAGCGCACCAGGTCTTCGATCAGTTTGAACAGGCGGTCACGCTCGCAGCGGGCAGACTCCTCATCGGGCATGTACTCCGACGGATCATCCACGAGCGAGGCGAACAGCACGGCGCGGCAGGCGGCCAGCGGACGACGCGCCCACCAGAGGTGCAGGGTCGAAGGGTGCCCGTGGCGGATGGACTTCTCGCGCGCGGCTTCGCGGTTGATGGCGTCAAGCGGCAGCGCCGTTTCGATCAGTTTCTTGCGGTAGGGCATGGACGTCCCCGGCTGGCAGGAGTGTGGCGGTTCCCGGCGTTGTGCGCGCAGAAATTATACCATTTCTGATTTTAGATTTTTGATTTTAGATTGTGGAATACTACGGATGGCATCACAAAGCCTGAAACTGCGGGCGACAATGTCGCAGCAGCAACGATAGCCGGTATTATACTGCATTGCAGGGAACGCGGGAATGTGGAACGTGAAACGTAGCACTACTCTAAGCGCCTATCATCATAACGCACGAAAAAACCGCCCCTTCGATACGCGCTGCCCCCGTACGGGGGCGCTGGCGCGCTACTCAGGATGCGGTTTTGCGGATAGGCGCTAAAATCCCCAGACGCTAGCCAAATGAACTCAACGCTCTGATGTAGTTCGCCCGCTCGAATGCCGACGGGTTCTCGACTGCCTGCTGGCTCATACTTCCCTGCATCTGCTCGATCGACTCATACTCGTGCTCTTCCATCCATACCCGCATGTCATTCAGGATTGCAGGAATGCGATCGATACCGTGCGCCAGCAGTTCTGAAGTCATCATTGCCACGCGCGCGCCTGCCATCATGGCTTTCAACACGTCTTCCGCCGTATGCACGCCGCTGGTCAACGCCAGATCGGCGCTGATGCGCCCGTAGAGGATGGCGATCCAGCGCAACGGCAGGCGGAGTTCGTCTGATGTGCTCAACTTTAGGTTGGGGACGACTTCCAGCGCCTCCAGGTCGAAGTCGGGCTGATAGAAGCGATTGAAGAGCACCAGTCCCTTCGCGCCTGCGTCGCTGAACTGTTTCGCAATGTTGGCGATGCTGCTGAAGAACGGACTCATCTTGACCGCCACCGGTATCGTCACCCGGCTGCATACGTCGCGGACCAGGCGGAGGTATTGCTCTTCGATTGCAGCGCCGGTGATATCCGGGTCGGTCGCCAGGAAGTACAGGTTCAATTCGAGCGCGTCGGCGCCTGCCTGCTCAATCTTGTTCGCATATTCCACCCAGTCGCCATCCGATGGTCCGTTGAGACTGGCGATGATCGGAATGCTGACGCGCTGTTTCAGTGCGTGAATGTGCTCGAGATATGGTTCAACCCCCAGGTTGTACTGTTCGAGATCGGGGAAGTAGGTCAGTGATTCGGCGAAACTGTAGGCGCCCCGGTCGAGGTAGTAGTCGAGTTCACGCGCCTCGTGCGTGATCTGCTCCTCGAACAGCGAGAAGAGAACGATGGCTGCGGCGCCAGCCTCCTCCAGGCGACGCACATTGTCGATGCGCTTCGAGAGCGGCGATGACGAAGCGACGATTGGGTTCTTCAACGACAAACCAAGATAAGTCGTCCGAAAATCAGTCATGGTCAACACCTCGATCTATACCGTGCACGGATCGGTGGCTTCAGTATGCGCGATTGCAGGATTCTCTTCAAGTCGTAATTGCTTTCCTCTTCGTTACCGAACGACAACGTGTTGTACGTCTTCATCAATGCCGTTCATTGTTTTGTAAGCCGATACCCTGTACCGGGCGTCTGCAATTTCCTACAATCAACGATCAGGAAGCGAGTCAGTGCCGCGTTGCCTGTCATATTCGCGGGATGCACACTTCCGCGATGAGAACAGTTCTTGGAAAGCGGGCGAGACGGCTGCGCACCCGGCGGCTCTTGTGACATCAGAAAACAGAGCGACCTATGGCGCCATACACAATCGACGACCAGACCATCCATCTCGAAGAGATCGGTCCCGCGAATGCGCCGTATGCCTTTCTTATCCACGGCTGGGCAAGTTCATCGTACACCTGGAAACCAATCCTTCCGGTGCTGAGCCGGCGCTATCGCTGCGTTGCAATTGATCTGCCGGGTTTTGGAGCATCTCCGGCGCCGTCGCATCCACCGACCATTATGGGGTATGCCGATCTTGTCGCGCGTCTCATCGAGTATATCAGCCCCAATCAACCGGTGTTACTGCTTGGTCATTCGATGGGCGGGCAGATCAGCGCGACGCTGGCGCTACGCTATCCGCTGCTTGTCGAGCGTATGGTGCTGCTCAACCCGGCGTTGAGCGGGCGCCTCTCGACGCGGGTCAATCTGCTGATCGGTCCGCATGTGCTGGCGGAACGTTTTCTTCCACTCGAATGGCTGTTGCACCTGCTCGCGAAAACGCCGCTCGATTACACCGATTACCTGCTCAAGCCGTCGAACTTTGCCGAACGCGCGCAGGTGTCGGAGGAAGATTATCAGCGCATCCGCGCCGACGCGCGCCGTCCCGGACAGGGTCGCGTGCGTGCGGCCTGTTTCCAGGCAATGCGGCGGGGCGATCTGCGCGGGAGGCTTTCGGCGCTTGAACCGCCGACCCTCGTCATCTGGGGCGCGGAGGACGACATTGTGCCGTTGCGTGATGCTGGAGCGGTCGCTGCTGAGTGGCCCACTGCCGACCTGCGAATCATTCCGAATGCCGGTCACTGGCCCCAATTCGAGCAGCCGGATGCGACGTTGCGCCACATTGCTCTCTTTCTTGGCTTGCCGCCTGCAGGGGTGACGCTGCCGACCGATTTGCACGACATCGACGATTTACGCGCCATTGCGCAGTTTCTCAACAACTCGGAGATCGGCGGGCATCTGAACGAAGCGCAGCGGTTGCGCGTGGCGTCGTTGTTGCAGCGGCGGGTGCTTGCGCCGGGTGAGCGCCTGGCTGCCGCGGGTGCGCGTAGTGATGAGATGTACATCGTTCAGGAAGGTCTGCTCGAAGTGTGGCTCGACCCTGTGCCAGTTGGCGGGGTGCGCCAGCCGTCGATGCGAATCGCCTTTATGCAGAGCGGACAGGTTGCAGGAGAACTGGGATTGCTCGAAAATACAGAACGGAGCGCCGATCTGCGAGCTGGCGATCAACCGACGGTCGTGCTGGTGCTGACGAGCGAGGCGTTGAACACGCTTGCCGAAGATGATCCGGCGCTTGGCATGCGCCTTATGCAAAACCTGGCGGTATCGCTTGGACGTCGTCTGCGTCGTCAGAACTGGCTGGCGCAGCGCCTCGAACAGCGCGCGTTGCAGGGAGGAAGCGTGACACGGGTGTTGGAGTAGCTGCGGGTTCCGGCACACGATTGGAGCAGGGCGTGCCGCGCCCGTCGAGGGAGCACGGCGCGCCGTGCCCGTCGAGGGGGCATCATGGTAGGGGCACTGCGCGCCGTGCCCGTACAGGGGGGCACGGCGTGCCGCGCCCGTCCAAGGGGGGCATGGTAGGGGCAGGGCGTGCCGCGCCCGTCGAGGGGGCATGGTAGGGGCAGGGCGACCCGAACCCCGCATCGAACCAGTCTTTGGCGTCAATGTGACGTGGGACTCAGCAAGGAAAAAGTGGCCTGCTGATCAGCTGCCAGCATAGCGTAATCCGACTGCGCGGTCAATGTGACGTGGGACTCAGCAAGGAAAAAGTGGCTTACCTTTGCAGGGGTAACTGTTCACACTTCTTCTGGGATCGAGGGGTGAGGTCGCAGCGACGTTGCAGTGCAACGTCGCCACACGAATGCTTTTACCCCGAATCTGAACACTTACTGCCAGGGTTGGTTGCATGCGTGGATGAGTGCCAAATCCTGAAACCAATCATTCTAGAGATAGGAAGTGATCCGCACGATATTTAGAAAAGTAATATAGCACAGACCTTTCCGCTATATCCTTCATGATATCAGCCATCTCATCAATAGACCATCGCTCAGGTCGAAAGTAGAAACTACCACGGTTGAACTTTCCATTTCCCTCGTTGTACAGGTAAGTTGTATTCAGTTTACCAAACATGGCCATGGTTGTCACTCGATCCAAAATTGAGGAATCCGCTTCAAAATCGCACCCATAGCCGAAACATACAAAGGGGAAAATACTCTCACGCATAAGGGCTGCGCGAAGTCCGATGAGATTCTTGCCAAGACGTTCAATAGCATTCCCCCTTGCCTGTCTTGTGAGACCTTCCGCAACGCGAAGGTCATTTGTTCCCTGGTTCTTCACTTCAGCGATCAGGATAGGATACATAAGTTTGTCGTCGGAATTTCCACGGATGTAGAGTATACCTCCGTCAGGACGAATAGAGCTGCTGTCAAAGTGGTAATAGAATTCGATATCAGGGTAGGTTTGGCGAAGCTCTGCTACGATATCTCTCAGATACCATTGCGGTTCGTGTACCAGAGCTATCTTTCCTTCGAACCGGGCGCTGATATAGTCAACAACTCGCTGCAAAGCCTGTATGATGTCTGATTCCTGCTTCTTCGATGTCACATTGATGACTGTGCCGGTTCTCTGTGTCCGGAGTTGATGTTTTCGAGCCACAGCACCCTACCTTCGTTCAACGAGGAATAAGTATTCCACGACATGAATTGATCGATTGTTGAAGTTCCGACTTCCTCGAAAGGCATTGTAAGGCAACTCGATGACTTCCACCTTACCAAGCCTGTCGAGCATCATGCGCATTTTTTCTGGTGGAATGAAACCCTCGTTATTAAAAGATACAAGCAGGAAAGTGGCATCAATACTCTCCAGTAGATCTTTCAGTAATGACATGGCTCTACTTCTCACATTATAGCCAGATCGTTTCCAGTCGGCAGGTATTCCTGAGACTCGACTGATATGTTTGGGACGCTGGTAGTGGACGATAAGGTTTAGCATAAAGTAGTTGGAACCATACGGATGTTGATTATAAGGTGGGTCGATGTAGGCCAGATCTAGACCTTTTAGCCTTTGTGCCAGAGTATTCGCGTCTTCTTGATATATCTCGTAGTCGCATTCAAACAGGCTCATGACCGGGACTTCGAGCGTTATACGCCCCAGGATTCGTGTGAGGGCGTCGGACCCACTGCCACCGAACTGACCAACTCCAGTTCGGCGATTCTTATAGAAGCCTTTGAAAACACCAGCTGTATTGGCATGAACAGAAGCTTCGCTCAACAGAGGACCGAGAAGCAAATCTCTCATCTCTGGCGAAACCTGATCTATAAGACGACGGTAGTTATCTATCCTCCTGGCGTTCTCACGAGTGTAGAAGACCCTGTCATCGCTTGTGATATGAGATTCATCTCTTGGCGCATACATTTCCTCGATGAATCCTGGTGGAAAAGGTTCAATAGCCACTCTAGCGTTGAACTCTGAAACGATCTCGGAAAGAGTTGGAAAATCCACTGTGCTTCGGTTGCGCAGATAACAGCGAGAAATCACAGTCGCGTAGTCTTCGATGTCGTTACTAACCAACAGCGAAGCGTAGGCTTTCATATAGCGAGAAACAACACCAGAACCACTAAAGAGATCAGCGACACGCAGTCGATTTTTTCCGAGCCGTTGCTTGACGCGCTCTAATGCAACAGCAATGTGTCCCAGGAGAGCGCGCTTATTGCCGATGTAAGTAATGAGTTGCCTTGAAAGGTAGTCAGGATCCTCGGCAACAGGGGTGTCTTCCCAAAGTGACATCTGCCTGTTGTCCCTGATGACTGGATTTCGATCGTTATCCACTATATCCATTCGTGCCTCTTTGTCGGCTACCTGATCGCTCGAAGTTGCCGTTCTCATGGCTAACGCGCCTACATCTGCAATCTTAACACAACGATAGCCGTGCTCTAGTATGCCTGTGTTGCTGCCTAACGATTGCGTATTATAGTATATGCGTGGATTTTCTTAACTTGCGAAGCGAGAATTCCTATGCTCTACCATCAGAAAGCTGCTCAGGCAGAAGCGCTGCTCGATGAGGTTGGTCTTGATGCGTGGCTCATTTTCGTGCGCGAAAGCGTGATCCGTCCCGATCCCGGCATCGAACTGGTCGTTGGCGCCGATGTGACGTGGGATTCAGCGTTCATCTTTGGGCGCGACGGGCAGCGTGTCGCCGTTGTGGGGCGCTATGATGTCGCCGGTGTGCGCGCGTCGGGTTTGTTTCGGACGGTTATCGGCTATGACGAAAGCATTCGCGATCATCTGGTCGATGCGCTGCGCCGTCTCGATCCGCTGACCATCGGGCTGAACTATAGCCTCGATGATCCGACTGCCGATGGTCTCACTTACGGCATGTTTCTGCATCTCTGCGATCTCCTTGCCCAAACGCCGTTTCCGTCGCGGTTCGTGAGCGCTGCGCCATTGCTGGCAAAACTGCGTTCCCGCAAAACACCCGCAGAAGTAGAGCGTATTCGTGCTGCTATTGCTGTGACCGAAGAGATTGTCGGTCTGGTCGAGAAACAGATCCGTCCCGGTGTCAGTGAGGCGCAGATCGCCGCTTTCGTGCACGACGAGTTTCGGCGGCGCAATCTGGCAAGTGCGTGGGCATGGGATGCCTGTCCGATCGTGAATAGCGGTCCCGACTCCGAGGCCGGTCATGGCGGTCCGCGCGACGACATTGTGGTGCAGCCGGGTCATCTGGTGCATATCGACCTGGGTGTACAGCGCGAGGGATATTGTTCGGACATTCAGCGCATGTGGTATGTGCGTCGTCCCGACGAAGAGTCGCCGCCGCCCGAGGTTCAGCGCGCCTTCGAGACGGTTGTGCGGGCGATCGAAGCGGGTGCGGCGGCGCTGCGCCCGGGGGTGCGCGGGTACGAAGTGGATGCAGCAGCGCGTCAGGTGATCGTCGAAGCCGGATATGAAGAATACCGGCACGCGCTGGGTCATGGGTTGGGGCGCGCCTGTCACGATGGCGGCCCTTTGCTCGGTCCGCGCTGGCCCCGCTACGGCAGCACGCCGGACATGCAGGTTGAGTCCGGGAATGTGTACACCCTCGAATTAGGAGTCGCTACTTCCGCTGGCTATATCGGCATCGAAGAGGATGTGCTGGTTACTGATGATGGTGTCGAGTTTCTCTCGACGTTTCAGCGCAGGTTGTGGGAAGTGTGAGCCGTGTAGATCGGGCGCATTCCTCCATGGCTGAGCGCCAGCGCACCGATGCCGGGCAGCGCCAGCAGGTAGAGCGTCAGAAATGCGGCAGGCACAGAGAAGAGTATCACGAGTGAAGCGGGTAGCGCCAGGGCTGCGGCAGCGGCGATCAGGGTTCGGTCGAAGTCGGAGGGGGGATCATGCCTGGAAAGGCGAATCCCCAGAGCGCGTGCGCTGACGGCGATGCCCAGAGCGATTGGCGCATGCGCCAGCAACACCAGCCCGGCGGCGACCGGCAGACCGATAATGGTGGCCGTCAGCAGCGGCAGCAGCGTTAGGACGATCGCCCCCAACGCACCAATTGCCAGCGCACCGGCGCCCAGCGCTCGCAGGGGCGCTGCCAGCAGCGTCATACCGGCAGCCGCACTTCGGCGGGGCCAGAGTCCGACGGTCAGCACAACCGCTGCCATCTGCATCAGCCAGACCAGCGCCACAACCAGCCCGCGTATGACTGAAGCATCGAAACGCTGCCCTGTTGCTGCGAGCAGGGCCGCGCGCATGTTTGCCTGACCGGCAGTGCTGGCAAGCGCTCCCAGCGGGGTTTCGACACCACGTATCAGGTTGAATGCACCGGTCGTCGCTGGAACGAGCAACAATGCCACTGCCAGAATGGTTGCTGCCCGGCTGAGGACCTGACGTACTGCGGTGCGTTGAGCGACGACGCGGGGTGGCGCCTTGGGCAGGCGGCGCATCGTCGAAGCCACCAGGTCAGCGGTTGGTTCGTGACGCTCGAAGGCGCCGCTGCGCGCCAGGGCATCGCGGAGTGGATCATCAAAATCGTTCGAAGACATACGAGACTGTTGGCTCCTATGATGGCATTTCTTCCTGAACCACGCCCTCGGCGCGGAGCGCATCGGCAAGCATGCGGCGTGCGCGGTGCAACCGTGTCTTAATGGTGCTCTCCGGCAATCCCAGCGCCTGAACGATCTCCTCATACGAGAGGTCGTGCCAGTAGCGCAGCACGGCGACTTCGCGGTAGGCGGGCGGCAGGCGCAGGAGCGCTCGCTGAACCGCATCGCGTTCCTCGCGTTCGATGGCGCTGCGTTCCGGTCCTTTCCCCGAACTGGGAATGGTCAGCACCGTATCGTCCAGCGTCAGCCATGCGAAGCGCCGCCGCCGCAGCCGATCAATACAATAATTCGAACTGATCGACAGCAGCCACGTCGAAAACTTTCGCTCCCGATCGAAACGCGCCAGGCTGGCATAGACCCTCAAGAATATCTCCTGGCTGGCATCCTCCGCTTCCTGGGCATTCCCCAGCATGCGATACGCCAGATTGAACACCGCTCCTGCATAGCGTTCCACGAGTTGTGCAAAGGCGGCGTGATCCCCATCGATGGAGCGTGTGATGAGCGCGTATTCGTCAGAATGCTCCACCATGCGCCTTTACCATCCTGAAAGAAGTACGCACATGCACCGTGCAAGGTTTCGTCTGGTCGTTTCTGCTGCCAGCGCGGCGCCTGCGCTTGCAATACGAACCTCCATCGTATACCATGAGCAGCGTCGCTCGCCAGGCATGTGATGCATGCTGGCGGGTGACGCCTGACATGCCGACGACCCGGCGGTGTTGCAAGGGAGGACAAAACGTGGCAGCGACATATAATCGCGATCAGATTCGCGCCGCACTGGCGCTCACAGACCCGGCAATCAGTTCGTTTCTCGATCTGCAGACCGGGAACGTCGTATCCATTACTGAAGGTGATCAAAGCCCGGCGAATCAGGAACTCAGCGCATTGATCATGGAAGGGTATGGCGACCGGTTTCGTTACATTCCGGGCGGAAACCTGGCTGCCGATGATGCAGCCGTGAGCGCCTGGCTCGAGAATGAAGGGCTGGCGTGAACCGACTATCGTGGAGGCAGCGAAGACCGGAGGTCGTCCGTCTCCGCTGCTCCGATACCCTTATGCGTCGTTCAGCGCTGCAACGCCCGGCAGAATACGCCCTTCCAGCAGTTCCAGCGAAGCGCCGCCGCCGGTCGAGATGTGGCGAATCTTGTCGGCAAGTCCCATCTGCTCGACCGCAGCCACCGAATCGCCGCCGCCGACAATCGTCATTCCCGAACAATTCGCCATCGCCTGCGCAATGGCGCGGGTGCCTTCGGCAAATGGCGCCAGTTCGAATACCCCCATGGGACCGTTCCAGATCACGGTTTGTGCGCTGGTGATTACCTCCGTGTAGGCGCGAACAGTGTCGGGACCGATGTCGAGTGCGCGCCACCCCGGCGGAATCTCGCCAACCGGCACAACTTTGCGGTTCGCATCGGCGCTGAACGCATCGGCGATAACCACATCGGTCGGCAGCATGAGGCGCACCCCACGGCTTGCCGCTTTGTTCAGCAGATCGCTGGCGGTTGGAACCGAGTCCGGCTCGACCAGTGAGTCACCCATTTCGTACCCCTGTGCCAGCAGGAAAGTATTGGCCATGCCGCCGCCGATGAGCAGCGCGTCGACTTTGCCGAGCAGGTTTTCGATCACGCCGATCTTGTCGCTGATCTTGGCGCCGCCAATGATCGTGACGAATGGGCGGGCCGGGTTCTCCAGCGCACCTTGAAGGGCGGAAAGTTCGGCTTCCATCAGAAAACCGGCGACCGCGGGGAGGAATCGCGCAACGCCTTCAGTCGAGGCGTGGGCGCGGTGCGCTGACCCAAACGCATCATTGACGTAGACATCGCCAAGTTTCGCCAGTTCGCGCGCCATGCTTTCGTCGTTGGCTTCTTCGCGCGGGTCGAAGCGCGTGTTTTCGAGGATCAGCACTTCGCCAGGCTTGAGGTCTTGCGCAGCAGCCTCAGCCGCCGGACCGGTCGTCGCCTGTGTGCCTTTGATCGCCTTTGCTTCGGGCAGCAGTTCCGCCAGGCGCGCCACGACCGGCGCCAGGCGCATGCTCTCGACGACTTTGTTCTTGGGTCGCCCCAGGTGCGACATGAGAATGACCGCTGCGCCGTGCTCCAGCAGGTAGCGGATGGTCGGAAGCGCTGCGCGGATGCGGGTATCGTCGGTAATCTGTCCATTCTCCAGCGGCACATTGAAGTCGACGCGAACAAGAGCGCGTTTGCCGCTCCAGTCGATGTCGCGGATCGTCTTTTTCGCCATGGCTGTTCTCCTTCTCGTCAACCAGACGCTTCACGGTGCAGCGCTATTGTAGCACAGCGCGTCGAAAGGTTTGCGCGATTGATCCTGTCAGGATGGGGTTGCCGCTTTCTGCAGCGACAGGTATAATCCTTTCAGAAGAATCGTGCACCAATGCGGGAGAAATCTATGCAGCTTCAAGGGCGGGTGGCTGTTGTAATTGGGGCGTCGAGCGGTGTGGGGTATGAAACTGCTCGTGTGCTGGCGCGCGCGGGAGCGACTGTCGTTGCCGCGGCGCGACGTCGAGAACGGCTCGAAACGCTGGTGTCGGAGATTGCAGGCGACGGGGGTAAAGCAGTTGCCATTCCCACCGATGTGACCGACTCGGAACAGGTTGATCGGCTGATTGAAAGTGCGTTGAATCTGTTCGGACGGATCGATATTCTGATCAATTCGGCGGGAGTCACGCACAAAATTGCGCCGCTCGAGCAGTTCAGCAACGACGATTTTCGCCTCGTGATCGAAACCAACCTTCACGGGACGTTTTATGCGGTGCGTGCGGTTGTTCCGCATATGAAACGGCAGCGTTCCGGCACGATCATCAACATTGCGTCGCGCGTCGGCAAAGTCGGCATCGCCAATATTGCGCCATTCTGCGCTGCCAAGTTTGCGCTCGACGGTCTCGGTCAGGCGCTTGCCGCTGAACTGCGCCCGTACAATGTGTTTGTGACGACCATTTTTCCCGGTTTGATCAATACCGAGCTGGAGCCGCTCAATCCTGGCGAAGAGTTCCGCCGCCGTTTGATGACGCCCGTTGATGTGGCGGAAGTCATTCTGTGGGTCTGTACGCTTCCGCCGACAGTGCGCGTTGATGAACTGCCGATTATGCCGCGGCAGGTTGATATGTAGCTGCTCACGAGCCGTAAGCGTTGCGAATAGCGGTTGATGAGAGATCGACGCGAAACAGGCGCTCAGGCAGTTCACGGAAGAGCGGCCGCAGCGAGGAGGGCAGGCGGATATCCGCCAGGGTGCGAAAGACGCCGTCCTTGACGCGCCCGGCGACCAGGAATGAGCATCCCTGTGCGGCGATCGCGGCGAAGGCGGCATCACGCCCGGGTTCGCCGTCATAGTAGCGCGGATCAATAATCCGAATGGCGGTATCGTAGCCGATGACGAATGTGCAACCCGGAAACAGGCTGGCTTTTTGCACAAAGAGCGGCGCGCGGCTTAACACAACAGGGTAGCGTCCGCGAAACTGGTCGAGACGACGTCCCAGTTCAGCATACCCCAGTGGCGGCTTGTCGGCGTTCAACACTGGCAGTTCGAATGTGACCGGCGCGCCAAGCAGGGTCGCAGCCGCCTGCGCCAGTTGTTCGTGTCCGGCGTGGAGCGGGTTGAACGAACCGGACAGCAACGCAACCGGCGGTGTTCCTTCCAGATATGCGCGCCCGTCGATGCCAACAAAGACGCTTGCGATATCGCCCCGTAAGAGGAGCGTCAGCGGATCGGAGTGCAGCGATTCCTGCACCTCCAGCGTTTCGGAGGGTTCCAGCGCAAGATCGGGCGCTTCGACGCCACACGCGCTGGCGATTGCACGTATAATCACCAGGCTGATCAGGCGTTCTTCGCCAGTGCGGTCGCGGGCGCCTTTGGCGAGGGTGAGATCGAAGGTGCGCACCATCGCGCCATCGTACACAGCAACGGAGCAGCGGTGAGATCCGCGTTTGGGGCGGTCGGTGGCAATGGTGGCAGTACAGGCGACTCCGAGGCACGGTGTGGCGCCGTCGGTCAGGCGCATGGCGCGGCGGTAGGCGGCTTCAGCCATTGCACGCGCTGTTTCGATGGAAACGAATGTTTTCGGTGTGCCACCGATCAGATCGGCGAGTGATGCCGCAGCATATCGATCGGTCGCTTCGAGCACGGTGCGCGATGACCCGGGAACGCTGTGCAGCCAGTAGAGCGCCAGGCTGCCAGCGCCGGCAAACTCGAATACCAGCTGGTGCGGCGTGTTGTGGATTGCCGCAATCGTTTCCGTTGGCGCAATGGTCATGCTTTCAGTGTACCATACTCGCGCCGGTGTGCATCGGTGCAGAGCTGGCAGTGTGTCTGGCAGTATAAAATGTCATGAACGGACGTTCCTCACTTACCCGCTTCGCCTGGCTCTCGATTGCGGCAGCAATCGTGACCATTGCATTGAAAGCGGGCGCCTATGTGGTGACCGGTTCGGTCGGTTTGTTGTCGGATGCGCTGGAATCGCTGGTCAATCTGGCAGCTGCGGTTATTGCGCTGATTGCATTGACGATTGCCGCGCAACCGCCCGATGAGGATCATACCTACGGTCACGAGAAGGCGGAATATTTTTCCAGCGGGGTCGAAGGGGCGCTGATCCTGATTGCTGCGGTGAGCATTGCGTTTACTGCGATCCAGCGCATACTGCACCCGCAACCGATTGAGCAACCGGGTCTGGGTTTGACGATCGCGGTCATTGCGTCGCTGGTGAACCTGGGGGTAGCGCAGATTCTGTTGCGCGCCGGTCGGCGCTATGAGTCGATCACGCTCGAAGCCGATGCACACCACCTGATGACCGATGTCTACACATCAGCTGGTGTGATCGTCGGTGTGGCGCTGGTCAGCCTGACCGGCTGGTATCTGCTCGACCCGCTGATCGCACTGGCAGTCGCCGGGCATATCGTCTGGTCGGGAGTGCGGTTGGTGCGGCGTTCTGTGTCCGGCCTGATGGATACAGCGCTACCCGCGGCGGAACGCGAGGTGCTGGAGGCGACGCTGGCGCCATTCCGCGCCAAAGGGATCGTTTTCCATGCCCTGCGCACGCGGCAATCCGGGGCGCGCCGTTTTGTGTCGTTCCATGTGCTGGTGCCTGGAACGTGGAGCGTCCGTCGTGGTCATACGCTGCTGGAGCGCGTCGAGCGTGATGTGCGCCAGGCATTGCCGAATACAACGGTGTTCACCCACCTTGAGCCGATCGAGGACCCGGCGTCGTTTCAGGACACAACGCTGGACCGGAACGAGTAGGGGCACGGCGTGCCGTGCCCCACGGCGTGGCGTGCCCCACGGCGTTGCCGTGTCCCCCGTCCAATCACCCGTAGGGGCACGGCGTTGCCGTGCCCCCACGGCGTGGCGTGCCCCCACGGCGTGCCGTGCCCGCGCGGCGTGGCGTGCCCGCGCGGCGTGCCGTGCCCGCGCGCCGCGCGGTGCCCCCACGGCGTTGCCGTGCCCGCGCGGCGTGGCGTGCCCCCACGGCGTTGCCGTGCCTCCACGGCGTTGCCGTGCCCCCGCGACACGCGCCATGCCCGTCCGGGGACGCCTCAGGGAAGCAGCAGCAACTTGCCGCTCGTAGCGCGGCTCGCCAGAGCGCGGTGCGCCTCTGCCGCCTGTTCCAGCGGGTAGGTTGCGTCGATGCGCACCTTCAGTTCACCCGCCGCCATCCAGGTGAAGAGATCGCCAGCGCGCCAGAGCAATTCGTCGCGCGTCAGCAGGTAATGCCCGAGCGAGGGGCGTGTCAGGAAAAGCGAGCCTTTCGCATTCAGGATTTGCGGGTCGAACGGCGGCACGGCGCCGCTCGATTGCCCAAACAGCACCATGTAGCCGCGTGGTCGCAGACAGTTCAGGCTTCCTTCAAAGGTCGTCTTGCCGACCGAGTCGTACACGACGTGGACGCCGGCGCCATCAGTCAGGCGACGCACCGCCGCGCTGAAGTCTTCCTGCGTGTAGAGAATGATCTCGTCGGCGCCGGCGGCGCGCGCCAGAGCCGCTTTCTCTTCTGTTGAAACCGTGCCGATTACCCGCGCGCCGCAGCGTTTAGCAATCTGGACCAGCAGCAGACCCACGCCGCCGGCTGCAGCGTGGATCAGCGCCACATCACCCTGGCGCAGCGGGTAGGTGCTGTATGCCAGATAGTGCGCCGTCATCCCCTGGAGCATCACCGCTGCCGCCTGTTGCAGATCAACGCCTTCGGGAACCGGCGCCAGCATCGCTGCCGGAACGATGGCATACTCAGCATATGCGCCCTGGCGCATGGCGTAGACAACCTGATCGCCAGCGCGCACGTCGGCGACGTCGGGTCCGACGGCGTCTACGATCCCGGCGGCTTCCATGCCGAGCGTCATCGGCAGTGCGCCTTTGTACTGCCCACTACGCTGATAGATGTCGATAAAGTTCACACCTGCCGCTGCAATCTTCACCCGCGCTTCACCCGGTCCGGGTTCCGGCACGGGAACATCGTCCAGGCGCAACACCTCTGGTCCGCCATACTCATGAACACGGATTGCACGCATTACACTACTCCTGTGTCTGTCAGGGTCTCTTCACTCTGGGATGACGCCAGCAACTGTTCGACGCGGTAGCCGCTCTGTTCCGCGGCTTTCGTCAACGATTCGACCAGGCGGGCGCATGCAGCGCCGATTGTATCGGCGTCGGGCGGCTCTTCCACTCGCAGGGCGACGGCGGCGATCAGTTCCAGCCAGCGCAGGAGATGCTCGAAGCGCTCCTTGTTGAACCACAAGACTCCCTGGAAGCGATTGACCCGCGTGAACGACTGCACATCGCCATCCGCCATCAATGCCGCCGCCAGAGCGCGTCCGTCGCCGGCATACTTCTCGTGCCAGCATTGATGGGCAGTCAGCGCCCTGACGAGCGTGACCGCATCGGCGGCCATGTCGTCGCTGTAGCCGAACTCTGCCAGCGTCGCCTGAAGCGCGCGGCCAAGCAAGTATTCGTCGATCAGGCTGCGGCTCTGACCTGCCACATCATCGTCGGTGAACAGCAGCCCCAGGTGATGGAGGGTTGCCCAGGCGACGGCGATCCCCCAGCGCGATGGATCATCCGCCAGCGGCGCACCGACCTGTTGCGCCTGACGGGCATCGGCGCACACCAGCAGATCGGCCACGGTTTCGAGACGGTGACGAATATCAGTGACGATGCGGTCGGTATCGGCGGTTGCGCCGCTGAACGCAGCGAACTCGGTCAGGAAGGCGCGCAGCCTTTGCTCGAACTGCTCGATTGCCGGAAGTTCATCTTCTTCCTGTTCAGTGACCGGCTGCATGCCAGTTGATGGAGCAGCGCTCTCGACGTCTGCACGACGTCGTGCAAGCGCCTCCAGTTCCTCGGGTGTCGGCTCGTCTGCCGCGTCGGGTCCTTCGAGCATACTGTCAGCAATGTCTTCTTCGCCATCGAGGTCTGGCAGAATACCGCTGCGAACAGCGCGCCGATCCGCCCATGCCGCCAGTTCGCGCAGCATCGCGGCGCTGACCAGTGCGCGGAAGGGAGTGAGCACCGGCTGGAGGAACATCTCGCGCAATGCAATGTCGATGCTCGGCACGCCGCGCCCGCCCAGATAGGCGGTGATCTGCCCGTAGCGTCCATCGGGGCGCTCGGTGACTTCGCGGAAGTCGATGAACACGTGGCAGTCGTAGGGACCGAGTTCCACATACAGCCCACGCTCCGCCAGATCGCGGCTGTGGCGGATATACTCCAGACCGCTGCGATGGTCACGGAAGATAGTGTAGTTGTTGTCGCCAGCGCGCAGCGCCAGCCCTTCGGCGAGGGTGCGTTGCGTCAGTGCGCGTTCATCGCCTCTGCCGGTGCGCGCCATGAACGCTGCCGAGAGGCGTACCCAGCCGCTCGCGCGGGCGTAACGGTTGTGGTAGATCACCAGAGAGCGCTCATCACCGTAGCGATTCGAGTAGGCGAAGACATCTTCGTTCACATGACCATCGGGCATGTAGAAATCGTACAACAGAAAGTTGTCCGTTCCGGCGAACAGGTAGCGACGATGGAGCAACGGAAAGATCTCGCGCTCATGCCGGGCGATCAGCCACTCATCAGGGGTCTCGTCCCAGTAGGCGCGGTAGTACTCCATGCCATACTTCTCGGCGAACCCCTCGATCTGACCGTGCCCGAACATCGGTAACCCTGGCATCGTCACCAGCATGGTGCAGACGCCGAAGTACTTATCGTCTTTGCCGAACTGATCGACCGCCGTGCGCTCGTCGGGGTTGTTCATGAAGTTGACGAAGCGGCGCAGCACCTCCGGATCGAACTCAAGGACATTCTTCATAATCTGGCGGTACTTGGCGTTTTCTTCGTCGCGCAGGCAGACCATGAAGGCGCTGTTGTAGACGCGATGCATGCCGAGCGTGCGCACAAAATACCCTTCCATCAGCCAGAAAGCTTCCGCGAGAAGGAGCGTGTCGGGCGCTTCGACTGCACAGCGATCAACGACCTCGCGCCAGAACTCTTCGGGCATGGCGGCATCGAACTGTGCACGAGTCATGCCGAAGCCGGCGCGTGACGGAATATCGCCGCCTGTCCCCGGTTCGGGAAACCAGAGGCGATGGTAGTGGCGCTTTGCCAGTGTCATTGCCGCATCGAAGCGAATGATCGGGAAGTGCCGCGCCACGTGCAGAATGGTCTGGATCACCGCCTCGCGCACTTCGGGCTTGAGGTAATTGAGCTGGGCGGTGTCGTTCCACGGCATACTGGTGCCATCGTTCCCGTGGTAGATATAGCGCGCTTCGCCAGTCCAGCGATCGAGGCGCTTGAAGACGACCGCCGCATCGGTGCGACTGTAGTAATGGTCTTCGATGAAGATCCCCACCCGCTCATCGCTCGACAGATCGGGACCATTGAAGGTATACGTCGGGAAGGGCGGATACGGGAGTTGAATGAACCAGTCAGGATGTTCGATGACCCAGCGTCCATCGATGCCGACGTGGTTTGGCACCATATCGGCGGAGAGGCGAATGCCGCGCTGCCAGGCGCGCGCGCGCAGATTATCGAGCGCGGGCTGACCGCCGAGCGCCGCAGCAATCTGATAGTCGTAGAGCGAATATGCTGACGCGACCGCATCGGGGTTGCCCATGATCTGCTTGATCCGTTTCGACGCTTCGCTGCGTTCCCACAGTCCAATCAGCCACAGACCGGTGAACCCGCGGCGTGCCATCGTGTCGAGTTCTTCGTCGGGCACCTGATCGAGCTTTTTGATCGGGCGACCGTACCATTTACTGAGTTGATCGAGCCAGACGAACGTGTTCTTGGCGAGCAGCACCAGGCGCGGCATCCACTCACGGTCTGGCGTATAGCGTTCCGGTTCTGCTTCCAGGTAGCGATAATCGGCGACCGGCACATAGGCGCCGGTCAGATCGCCGCCGCCGACGCCGAAGCGCGCCCGCTCCTCTTCCTTGATGACATCGAGGCTGCTGAGCAGGCGATAGAGGAAGGAGCGGTCGATGAACCCGGCCCAGTGTTCGAGGATGTAGTTGAGCTGTCCTTCGAGGGAGTGCGGTGACGCCAGCGCTGGCGCGCGCAGCAATTCGATGAGCGTGCGGCTGGTGACGCCTGGCAGAACTGCGGCCGGCGGCGGTTGGGTGGCAAAGAAGCGATCAAGTTCCTCGATGATCTTGAGATAGACCGTATCGTGCTCAAGGTGCGCATCGTCGAACAGTTCGAGGAACGGATTGAAGGCCGGGTTTACATTCTCCAGCCAGAGCATCAACAGTTCTTCGAGCGCGACTTCGCGATGGGGCATGCCGCCTGTTTCGCCCGCCAGGTACGTATCGATCGCCTGCTCCCGACGGTAGACGGCAAGCGGCGGGAACGCATCGCAGAATGCGTGCAGGGCTGCCTCGACCTTTTCCGTTCCCAGGCGCTCATTGAGCCAGGCAAGCGCATCGGCGAGCATTCGTTCGCGGGTGCGTTTGCGGTATGTGGCGGCGACATAGTGCAGGATTTCGTCGATCAATCCCATGGCGCTAATCTGCCCGGCGCGCACTGCCTGCTCCGGGAAGCGCGCCAGATCGCGCTTCTGGTTCATTTTCTGCGCAAAGACGCGCGCAGCGTGAAAATTGGCAAAGATAACGTTACCGCTAAACTGGAACAACGACTCATCGAAATGGTAGCGGTCGCGCGCGCTGCGGGCGATGTGGAACTCCATCGCCGGCGCGCCCGTTATGCGGCTCATATCCACGTTTTGCTCCAGTCGGGTTGCATGTGACACACACCCCGGAACCGGGCGTGCGTCATATCGTTGCCACATGGTTCCACAAGGTCCTTTGTGAATGTGCTCTGTAGTATACCACGCAGATTACGGTTCACTGACAGGCGCGGCAATGTATGCGGGAGTGCGTGACGGGGAGCGTTGTTTGACGTAGGAAGTCGTGAGGTTTCAACATCTGCTGTAAGGATACACCTATGGAGTCGCTCATTCCAATTGCAACCACGATTGCAGCGCTTCTGGTCGGCGCCGGATTCGTGGTGGCGCTGGCAGCGATGCGCCCACACAGGCGCACAGTAGTCGCAGACAAACCGGCGCCCACCCGCTCACCAGGCGCCGCGCCGCGCCCACCCGCTGAACCAGAGTTTCTCCCGCGTCTGCCCTATGCCCGCACCGCGCATCTGTTGACGGGCGACTACCGTGCGTTGTTCGCAGCGCTCAACGCTGTTACGCCCGATGATCTCGCCGTACTGCCCCACGTGCGCCTGTCCGACGTGCTGCACGTCGAGTCGTGCACCACGCAGCCGGAGCGCTACCAGGAGCGCATTCGCGACAGCATCCTCGATTTTGTTCTGTGCGATGCACAGACAACCGCGCCGCGTCTGGCTGTGCTTTTTGCGCAACCAGGCGCTGCCCGGCGCGGCGCGTTCATCGACGCTGCGCTGATTGGCGCTGGTGTGCCAGTACTGCGCCTGACCCGTGATGCATTACCGTCAGTCGATGCGCTTGCCCTGCAGATCACAGCAGCGCTGGGCCTGCCGGTGCGACGTGCGCCGTCTTCCACAGAGCAACCGGTGCATCACGAACAACTGAATGGCGCATCGGTCGTAGCAACGCCAGATATCGTCTGTGCGCCACGTGAGCCGGTACGCTACGTGTGTGGACGCTGTCATCGCGATGTGGCGCCGCGAGCACGCCACTGCCCGCACTGTGGCGCATCGCTGGCGGAGTAATGAGGATCACGCAATCGAAAAACAGGCGTGATAGAGCGCCAGATGGTGACAGGCGCGGTCGCGCCACACTGTCCCCTGTTCCCCCAGTTGTAGCGCACTGAGCCGTTCGTGACAGAGGATCTGTAGTGGCAGGGGCCACAGTCCGCTGGTTTCCAGGATCCACTCAATATCCTCTTCAGAAAACGGTATTGGAGAAGATGCGATCAACTGACGCGCCTCATCGACGTCGAACGGACACAGGTACGCCAGATAACCGTTGATGCCAAAGAACCGAATGTCGAATACCGGCGATTCGAGGGATGACTCGGCAGTCAGCACGTATCCCAGGCGTTGATGCGTTCCCGTTTGCGCCAGTGAACTCAGACCGTCCCAGAACGAAGATCCCAGTTCGTGATACCGCTCGCGTGCAATGCCAACCTCATCGAACAGGATAATCGTTGGGGAGTGCAATTGCGTGCTGACCGTCGCAATGAACGCATCCAGGGTGACGCTGCGGGGTGCAGGCATCCCCATGCGCTGTAACAGGTAGCGCAGCAGATATGCAGCGTTTCCCATATTCGGATTGCGGAAATCGACGTATATCCATCGAATCTGGTTTGCTCGACTGCTCCAGCCGTTGCCCTGGTCGGGACGCAACCCGGCAGGCGCGTCGGTTTGCAGGCGTTTCAGGTAGTAGAGCAGCGATGTTTTTCCAGAGTAGCGTGGACCAAGAACGATGGCATGCTGAATCCCATCGCGCCAGAGATCGAACAGCCGCTCGAGGATGCGTGACCGCCCATAGAAACGTTTTGGAACCGTAATCGGGTGACTGATCGTGAAAACCGGCGTCTCGCTGTGAGACTCCGGCAGATCAGGCTCATTGAATGTGCGCCACAATACTGCTTCTTCCGGACGATCTGGGTCGAGCGGCGCCATATCAGCGGCCATCAGCAGTGCATCGGCTTCTTCGAGCGAGAACAGTACCCGGTGTTCACGAAGCCAGGCGATCATGCGCAGCACACGTTGACGAGCCTGAAGTCCCGTCAGGCGTCGGCCTTTGCACATATCGGTGATGACTGCAGGATCCTGGTTGATGCCGGATGCTAATTGGTCGCGGGTCAAATGAGGGTTGCGCAGCAGGTAGCGTGAAAGCGTCATACCAAATGCACTATCCGGAGATTTGCGAGACACTGTATTCGCCTCCTTCTCTCTACGGTCGACTGAAGATGCTGTGCCTCAGATGTCCATACGCTCAATAAGGCGTTTGACAGCCTATTGATAGTGAATTGACGACCGATGAATGTTGCTATTGACAGCTCTCCTGACTATAGTAAAAACGACGCAATCGTATCATCATCGAGTTTATGGCTGGTAAATCAGAAATGAACTTCTGTTAATGTAGGTAAGAACGAGGTTTAAAGACGTGATAACAAGAAAGAAGGTGTATTGCAGGATTTCAGACATATTGTAACTGGAAGCATGGTATAAGTCAAGTCACCGACAAACAGCAATCAAGCAATCATTCCTCGCAGGCACTCGATCCTGAAAGCAATCGATTAAAAAATCGTATCTTAATCCATGCGCCGCGATTCTCGCTTTACTCCTTTCTCGAGCGGTGATTAGCAACAAACGACTCATTGCGGAACCATGCGCCTCCTTCCTGTAATGCTGTTTTGTACCTGCAGGAGGACACATCCGCCATCGATACACGGGGGATATGAATGCCACAGGACAACCGCATCGCTTCTCTTGCCACAACTGCATCACCTTTTCTGGCGCATCGCATCCAGCATCTTGCCGGGCATTGCCCGGAACGAACGGCATATACTTTTCTGGGAGATCGCGAGGACGAGGTTCTTCATCTGACGTTTGGTGAGATCGATCTGCGCGTGCGCGCGATTGCTGCTCGCCTGCAGTCTGACTTATCGCCAGGCGATCGCGTGTTGCTGGTTTACCCTCCCGGACCGGACTACATCCTGGGGTTCCTGGGATGCGTGTATGCAGGTATCGTTGCTGTGCCGGCGTATCCGCCCAACCCGCTGCGTCTGGCGCGCACGCTGCCGCGACTACAGGCGATCGTCTCGGGTAGCGGGGCGCGCCTGGCATTGACCACGAACGCCATTCTGGGAATGGCGCACGCGATGAGCGCAATGGCGCCGGAACTCGGTTCGCTCGAGTGGATTGCAACTGATGACGTTGATCCGTCTGCTGCGGCGCTCTGGCATGCGCCGGCGATCGATGAGTGCACAGTCGCGTTTCTCCAGTACACCTCCGGTTCGACCGGCGACCCGCGCGGTGTCATGGTGACGCATGCCAATCTGGCGGCGAATGCCGAATTGATCGCGAGCCGTTTCGCGCTCACCAGCGAGACACGTAGCTGCTCGTGGCTGCCGCCTTACCACGATATGGGGTTAATCGGCACATTACTGCAACCACTCTACTCAGGCCTCTTCTGTGTCCTGATGTCGCCGCTCACGTTCCTGAAGCGTCCCTTTCGCTGGTTGCACGCTATCTCGGAGTATTGCGTCGATGTCAGTGGCGGTCCTAATTTTGCCTACGACCTGTGTGTCCGAAAAGTGGCGCCGGACCAGATTGCCAGCCTCGACTTGAGGTGCTGGCGGATTGCGTTCAACGGATCGGAACCGGTGCGCCTGGAGACGATCGATCGGTTTGCCCGCACGTTTGCTGTGTGTGGTTTTCGCCGGGAGGCGTTCTTCCCCTGCTACGGGCTTGCAGAGGCGACGCTGCTGGTGAGCGGCGGTCCGTATGGCGCGCCGCTGCTTGCCAGATCATTCGATGCCGCTGCTCTCGCGCAGCATCGGGTCGTTGCCGTAGACCATGGCGGCGTTGCCTTGGTGGGGTGCGGCGCTGTGGCAGATACCGGTGATGTGCGGATTGTCGATCCGGAAACATGCCTGACCCTGCCTCCGGACAGGGTTGGTGAGATCTGGATCGCCGGTCCGGGCGTTGCTGCCGGCTACTGGGAGCGTCCTGAGGAGACCCATCGCACATTCGACGCCTGGACACGCGACGATCACCAGGGTCCCTTCCTCCGCACCGGAGATTATGGCTTTTTCTACGAGGGTCAGTTGTTCATTACCGGACGACTGAAGGATCTGATCATCATTGATGGGCGGAATATCTATCCACAGGACATCGAAGCAACCGTCGAACAATGCCACGTCGCCGTGAAACCCGGAGGATGCGCGGCGTTCGCCATTGACTCCGGCGATGGCGAGCACGTAGTGGTTGCCGTCGAGATTAATGAATCTTTGCTCAACACCCATGCCTCCGAACACGAGTCTCTGGTGACAATGATTCAACAGGTCGTTGCTGAGCACCACGAGCTGCGACTTCATGACGTTGTGTTGCTCAAAAGCGGTACTCTGCCCAAAACGTCGAGCGGCAAGTTGCAACGTTCGGAGTGTCGGGTGATGTATCTGCGCGGCGATCTACGAGCAGATGCTGTTTGAAGGTTTGTCGTCGGTCAGAACCCTGTGCATAGAACCCTGATGAGGCTGACATATGCATGAACGCGATCGGTTCCGTGATCGTGAGACCATATATGACTGGTTGATAGAGCACATTGCAGCGACGCTCGACATCACACCCGCCGATCTGGCTCCCGATGCGTCGATCGAGGCGTTTGGCCTGTCGTCGCGCGAGATGGTGACGCTGGCGGGCGATCTCGAGGAATTGCTCGGTGTGCATCTTTCGCCAACGGTGCTGTACGAACATCCCACCATTGCAGCGCTTGCGCAGTATCTTGCAGGGATCGATGCTGCAGCGTCGGATGACAGCGGCAGCATCCCACAGGTTGTGTCCTCTTTGGAAGTGAAGAAAGCACCGCTCTCTGCAGGACAACGCCAGATCTGGTTCCTGGATCGCCTGGCGCCGGGAAATACGCTCTACAACAATACGGTCGCGTTGCGCCTGCGCGGGCATCTCGATACCAACGCCCTGACCCGCGCACTGGCGGAGATCGTGCGTCGCCATGAGGCGCTGCGCACGGTGTTCCACGAAGAAGACGGCATCCCGTTTCAGGTGGTGCTGCCACACCTCGCTCTCGATGTACCGGTCATCGATCTGGCGCACCTGCCGACAGGCGAGCGGGAGGCAGAAGCATTGCGTCTGGCGACCGCTGAGGCGCGCCGACCATTCGATCTCGTGCATGGTCCGCTCCTGCGCTTTGTCCTGATTCGTCTCGCGCCCGACGATCACGTCGCGGCGCTGACCGTGCACCACATCGTTTCGGATGGCTGGTCGTTCGAGGTGATGAGCAGGGAACTCATGCTCATCTATGAAGCGTTCATCGCCGGGCGATCCCCGGCGCTACCGGCGCCGTCCATCCAGTATGCCGACTTCGCCGCCTGGCAGCACGACCGACTTGCGCAGGAGCAGGAAAGTGCAGCAGATGGACGTGAATCGCACTCTGTGGCGCATCACCTGGCGTTCTGGGAACGCAAACTGGCGGACTGCCCGCCCCTCGATCTCTCGTCTGGACGATCGCGTTCTCCGATGAGCGATGAAGGCGCCACGCAGTTCTTTTCGCTGCCGCGCCAGCTGGCGAAACAACTTCGCACATGCAGCCAGCGCCAGGGTGTGACTCTGTTCACGGTTTTGCTGGCGGGGTTTGCCGCATTGCTCTATCGGTATACCGGCGCGGAAGACATTGCTATCGGTGTACCGGTCGCCGGTCGAACCCGCCGTGCGACGCGCCGCGCGATCGGCTTCTTCGTCAATACGCTGGTGGTACGCCTCGATCTGAGCGGTGATCCGACGTTTGCGGAGTTGCTGGAACGCACGCGCGCCAGCCTCACCGAGGCTCTGGCGCATCAGGATGCGCCGTTCGAGATGGTGGTCGAGCGGTTGCGCCCGCTGCGCAGCGCCGATCAGACGCCCCTCTTTCAGGTGATGCTTGTACTCCAGGAGATGCCGGCCTTCACCCTTCCCGGCATAACGGTCGAACGGCTCGCTATCGATCCCGGTGTGGCGAAATTCGATCTGACCCTGTTCTTCGAGAAAGACGGCGATAACCTGGGAGGCTGGCTCAACTATCGCACCGCACTGTTCGATGACGCTGCAATCGAGCGTTTCCAGCAGCATCTGCAGACGTTGCTGGCGGGCGCCGCTGCCGATCCGCAGCAGCCGCTCTCACGGTTGCCGCTGCTGACCGAGACCGAGCGCCAGCAGTTGATCGCATGGGGTGTCGCTCCTGCAATCGCTGCACCCGCCGAACCGATCTACCGCCTGTTCGAGGCGCAGGTTGCACGCACCCCCGATGCGATTGCCGGAATGGACGATTACGGGTGCATCACGTATGACGAATTGAACCATCGTGCGAATCGGTTGGCGCACCGTTTGCGGCGTCTTGGAGTTGCACCGGACATGATCGTCGGCGCGTGCGTTGCGCGTTCGTGTGATGTGCTGATTGCGCTCCTGGGCATCTTGAAGGCAGGTGGGACGTATCTCCCGCTCGACCCGGCGTATCCGCGTGAGCGCCTGGCATTCATGCTCAGCGACTCGCGCGCCTGTGTTGTGGTCACTGCTGGACTGGACGATGCGCAACGGGACGATCTGCGCACGGTGATTGCGCGCCTCGCCGGGGAGTGTCCCCTCGTCGATATCGACGAGACTTCCGGGGAGCCGGAGAGCAACCCGGAACCGCTGGCGGAACGCGGTCACGCCGCTTACGTCATCTACACGTCTGGCTCGACCGGCGTTCCCAAGGGGGTGGTCATCGAGCATGGCGCTTTTGCCGATCACTGTGTGTCGGCGGCGCACGTCTATCAGCTGACATCAGGCGATGTGGCGTTGCAGTTTGCTTCATTCAGTTTCGACGCCTCACTGGAGCAGATGATGGCGCCGCTGATCTGCGGCGCAACGGTCGTGGTGCGTGGACCCGACATCTGGTCTCCCGATGAGTTCGGGCGCTATGTGCAGACCTTTGGATTGACTGTCGTCAACCCGCCGACGGCATACTGGCACGAACTGGCGCGCGCGTGGGCATCGCCGGCGGTTGCTGTGCCGCAGGGATTGCGCCTGGCTATCGCTGGCGGCGAGGTGATGCAACCGGTTGCAGCACAACAATGGGTGCAGGGTCCGGCAGGAAGCGTTCGCCTGTTGAACGCTTATGGTCCGACCGAAACGACGATCACAGCCATGGTGTGGGATGTCCGTGACGAGGCAATCGGAGCGCGGACGCCAATTGGCAAGCCTCTGCCGGGCCGGTGCTGTTTCATTCTCGATCGCCACATGAACCTGACCCCGATCGACGTGGTCGGCGAGTTGTACCTGGGTGGGATCGGTCTGGCGCGCGGGTATCTCAACCGTCCCGACCTGACCGTCGAACGTTTTATTGCCAATCCTTTCGCTGATTGGGTGGAAAGCTGCATCGGCGCGCACACTGGCGATCGACGCCTGTACCGCACCGGCGACCTGGCGCGCTGGCGCGCCGATGGCGTGATCGAGTTTCTCGGGCGCGCCGATGATCAGGTCAAGATTCGCGGTTTTCGCGTCGAACCAGGCGAAATCGAATCGGCGCTGACACAACACCCGGGAGTCCGTGGCGCAGCCGTGACACTCCACGGTGTGGCATCCGGCGACCCACGTCTGGTTGCCTATGTTGCGACAGAGAGCAACGTTGCCGATCTCCAGCGCTTCCTGAGTGAACGATTGCCCGCATATATGACCCCTTCGTTGTTTGTTCCACTGCGTGAATTGCCGCTCACCCCAGGCGGCAAAGTGGATCGACGCGCTCTACCTCCTCCCGATACGGGCATACCGGCACAGGTGGCATATGTTCCGCCGCGCACGCCGGTCGAGCGTGAACTGGCGCGCCTGTGGCAGGAGACGCTTCGGGTGGAGCGTGTTGGCGTCTTTGACAACTTCTTTGCGCTTGGCGGGCATTCGCTGCTGGCGACACAGGCGCTGGCACGAATGCGGCGCCTGTTCCAGGTCGAACTTCCGCTGCGTTTGTTGTTCGAGCAGCCAACGATCGCCGGACTGGCACAGGCGCTGGCGCTGCATCAGGCGGCGCTCGAGGAACAGGAGCGCATCGATGCGCTGCTGGACGAAATCGAGGCGCTCTCTGATGAGGAAGCAATGGCGCTACTTGAACGTGAAGCCAACCGATAGGCATTGATTCTGGCTCTGCGAGCCATATGATCGCAGGAGTGTGGGTATGTCCGACAGAACCGGAAGGATTGAGCGACTCTCACCCGCAAAGCGAGCGCTATTGATCGAACGCCTGCGTCAATCGCAGCAGCACAATGCAGTGATTGCGCCTCGCGCGAATCGTGACGTTTTTCCGCTCTCGTTCGCGCAGCGGCGGATGTGGTTTCTGCATCAACTCGACCCTGAAAGCGCAGCGTACAACATGCCTGCCCTGCTTCGATTGCGGGGCCGGTTGAATGCTGGCGCACTCCATAGCAGTTTGCGCGAGATTCTGCGCCGTCACGACGTGCTTCGCGCGCGTTTCGCGACCGTTCGTGGAGAGCCTGAGCAGGTAATCGAAGCGATCGGGAGTGTGCCGTTGCCGTTGATTGCGCTGGATCAATTACCCACAGGCGAGCGTGAGCTGGCGCTGCAGCGCCTGGCGGAGGAGGAAGCGCGTCGTCCCTTCGATCTGGGTTGCGGTCCTTTGTTTCGCATGCAACTGGTGCGGTTGTTTCCCGATGATCATGCGCTGATCATTGTTGCTCATCACATTGTGGCGGATGGCTGGTCGATCGAAATCCTGCTGCGCGAACTGGGAGCGCTCTATACCTCATATGTGGAAGGAAAGCCGTTACTGCCTGCGCCGCTGGCGTTGCAGTACGCCGATTACGCCGCGTGGCAGCGCGCGTATCTGGAGGAGCGTGTTGCCGGCAATAATGGCGAGCCGGTGTCGCGGCGCGAACGCCAGCTGGACTTCTGGCGCGCGCATCTGAGTGATGTACCTGCCCTGGAACTGCCAGCGGACCACCCACGCCGGTTGACACAGCACGTGACGGGTCGTCAGTTTACCTTTGCGCTGCCGGCGGACGCTATTGCTGCCCTCCGCACACTCGCAACGCAGGAAGGCGCGACGCCGTTCATGGCGCTGCTTGCGCTCTTCGGGACACTCCTCGCGCGCTACAGCGGGCAGGACCTGTTTGCCGTCGGTATTCCTGTTGCGGGCCGTACTCACGCCGAACTGGAGCCGCTGGTCGGATGTTTCATCAACACACTGGCGCTTCGCGCCGATCTGAGCGGAGCGCCGACATTCCGCGAACTGCTCCACCGCACGCGCGATATGGCGCTGGGGGCATACGCCAATCAGGACGTACCGTTCGATCTGGTCATCGAGGCGCTGCACCCCGAGCGTGAGCGTGACCGCACGCCGCTCATCCAGGTGATGTTCGATCTGCAACGTGAATCGGCGCGGCATATGCGCCTGCCCGACCTGCAGGTCGAACGCACACCGATTGCAAATGGAACCACAAAGTTCGATCTGTCACTCACGATAATCGACGACGATGCCGCTCTCCGCGGTCTCTTCGAGTATGATGCTGACCTCTTCGATGCCGATACAATCGAGCGTATGGCCGGTCATCTGGTCGTTCTGGTCAGAGGCGCTATCGAAGACCCTGATCGCTCGATCACGTTGCTGCCGCTGCTGACCGATGCCGAGCGGCGACAGATCCTGATCGAGTGGAACCAGACGGACACGCCATTCGATACTGAGCGATGCATCCATGACCTCTTCGAGGATCAGGTGCGTCGCACACCGCACGCCACCGCCGTCACTTTTGCAGATCAGGCGCTCACCTTCGATGAATTGAACCGGCGCGCCAATCAACTGGCGCATCTCCTGCGCACACACGGCGTCGGTCCCGATGTGCTGGTCGGTCTGCACGTCGCGCGGTCGGTCGATCTGATCGTCGGTCTGCTGGGCATTCTTAAGGCGGGTGGCGCGTATGTGCCACTCGATCCGATCTACCCGGCGCAACGTCTGGCGTGGATGATCGAGGACAGTCAGGCGCCGGTAATTGTGACGCAGCAGGCGCTCGAACCGCATCTGCCGCAGACCGGTGCGACGCTGATTCGTCTGGATGCGGATCGTGATGCCATCGCTGCGCTGCCCGACGACACGCTGGCGCACGCGGCGACATCACGAAACCTGGCGTATGTCATTTTCACGTCGGGCTCCACCGGTCGTCCCAAAGGGGTCATGATCGAGCATCGGTCGGCGCTCAACCTGGCGATGGCGCTGCAGCGCATGATCTACGACCGGTACCCGGGTGAACGTCTGCACATTGCGCTGAATGCCCCGCTCGCGTTCGATGCATCGTTCCAGCAGATCGTCATGTTGATCTACGGTCATACACTGGACATTGTGCCGCAGGACCTTCGGCTCGACGGTCGAGCGTTGCTGGCGTATTTGCGCGACCGCCACATCGACGGGTTCGACTGCGTGCCGTCGCAACTCAGGCTGCTGCTGGATGCCGGGCTGCTCGATGGGAGCGGCTGGACGCCGCGTCTGGCGCTGCCCGGCGGCGAAGCGATCGATGAGGGGATGTGGCAGACGCTGGCGCACGCACCGGCGACTGACTTCTTCAACATGTACGGTCCGACGGAATGTACGGTCGATGTGACGACAATCTGTGCGCGCGCAGCGCCGGCGCGCGCCACCATCGGACGTCCGATGACAAATGTGCGCGCCTACATTCTCGACTCGCATCAGCAGCCGGTTCCGATTGGCATGCCGGGGGAACTGTACATTGGCGGGATATGTGTGGGGCGCGGGTATCTGGGACGGCCCGACCTGACCGCCGAGCGTTTTATTGAGATCGACGACCCGCGGACGGGGGGCACACAGCGGGTCTATCGCACCGGTGACCAGTGTCGGTTTCGGCGTGATGGCACGATCGAATATCTGGGGCGGCTCGACCATCAGGTGAAGATCCGCGGCTTCCGGATCGAACCTGGTGAGGTCGAATCTGTGTTGCGCTCCGTCGCAGGCGTGCAATCGGCGGCGGTGGTCGCCTGGGGCGAGCAGAGCGAACGGCGGCGGTTAGTTGCGTATGTGACGCCGGCGACCATCGTGCCTGCGGACGTGCTGCACGAACTGCGGCGGGTGCTGCCGGACTACATGACGCCAGCCGCGATTGTGCCACTTGCTGCGCTGCCGCTGACGCCGAACGGTAAAATCGACCGCCGCGCTTTGCCGCCGCCGGATCAGCTGCGTGCCGATGACGACGCATTCATTCCGCCGCGCACGCCGCTCGAGCGATCACTCGCCGATATCTGGCGCCAGGTATTGGAGCTCGAGCGCATTGGAGTCGATGAGCGCTTCTTTGCGCTCGGCGGAAACTCCATTCAGGCGGCAGTGCTTGCCAACCGGCTGCGTGATGTGTTGGGGGGCGATGTACCGGTTCGTCTGGTCTTCGAAGCGCCAACGGTTGCAGAACAGGCGGAGGCGCTCATCAGCCGTTATCCACACCTGGCGCAGGGCAATGCACCATTACTGACGGAGACATTCCCCCAGGCGCCGCGCGACGGCGATCTCCCGCTTTCATTTGCGCAGCAGCGGCTCTGGGTGCTCGAACAGATCGATCCTGGAAGCCCAATCTACCATATCGCTGGTGCAGTGCGGCTCACCGGCAGGCTCGATGTTGCGGCACTACACCGGTGTTTGAACGACGTGGTGCGGCGTCACGAAAGCCTGCGCGCAACTTTTCACGAAGTGGAAGGGAAAGCAATGCAACGCATCGCACCGCCAGAGTCGCTCGACCTGCCGCTCGTCGACCTGAGCGGCGCGCCAGATGCCCGGCGTGAAGAGCAGATGCGTCACCTGATGACCGCCGAAGCGCGACGACCCTTTGATCTGACGCGCGGGCCGCTCCTGCGCGCGCTGCTGGTGCGCCTCAGCGATGATGAGCACGTGGTGTTGCTCGTGGTGCATCACATCGCCGCCGATGGATGGTCGTTCGAGATTTTGCTGCGCGACATCGGCACACTCTATCCGGCATTTGCAGCGGGGCAGCTATCGCCGCTTCCCGAGCCTGCCGTTCAGTATGCCGATTATGCCATCTGGCAACGTGAGCGCCTGGGATTCGACACCCCTGCAGGCAGCGACGCCGGTGTCGAAGCGCCGGCGGCAACGCCGCTTCAGTCGGTCCTGGCATACTGGCAGCGCCAGTTAGCCGGTGCACCGCCGTTACTCGACTTGCCGACCGATCGACCACGCCCTGCAGTACTGTCGCACAACGGCGCGCGTCTGGACGTTGAACTTCTACCGCCGTTGCCCGCTGCGTTGCGTTCATTCGCGCGCAACGAGGATGTCACATTGTTTACCGTTCTGCTCGCCGGACTCAACGGACTGCTGTTGCGCTATGCCGGTCAGGAGGACCTCTGCATCGGCATGCCGGTCGCCGGACGCACCCATCGTGCAGTCGAAGATGTGGTCGGCTTCTTCGTCAACACGCTGGTGTTGCGCACCAATCTGTCGGGCAATCCCTCGTTCCGTGAAGCAGTACGCCGGGTGCAACGAGTACTGATCGAGGCGCTGGCGCATCAGGAAGCGCCGTTTGAACGTGTGGTCGATATGGTGCAACCAGAACGCTCCCTCACCCATACACCGCTCTTCCAGGTGATGGCGGATATGCAACACGACTCGTTGCAGCGTCTTGAGCTGCCCGATCTGACCCTGACGCCGCTGATGGTCGATGTTGGCGTGGCGAAGTTCGATCTGACGTTTTCGTTTGTCGAACGCGGCGATAGATTGCGTTGCTCCATCGAGTACAACACCGACCTGTTCAATGAGGCGACGATTGAGCGCATGGCGCGCCACTTCCAGACGCTCCTCGAAGGGGCGGTCGCCAGCCCCGATACGTCGATCGACCGACTCCCGCTTCTGTCACGCGAGGAATATGACCGTCTGCTGATCGAATGGAATGCGACCACGGCGCCCTTCCCCGCCGATCGCTGTGCCCATGATCTGTTTACCGAGCAGGCGCAGCGCACTCCAGATGCACTGGCGCTCATATGCGAGGAGAGCCGGGTGACGTATGCCGAGCTGGACCGGCGCGCCAATCAACTCGCGCACTACCTGCAGCGCTGGGGGCTTGGTCCCGACCGTCTGGCGGGTATCTGCCTCGAGCGTTCACCGGATATGATCGTGGCGCTGCTGGCGGTGCTCAAGGCAGGTGGCGCCTATGTGCCACTCGACCCGTCCTATCCTGCGGAACGGCTCCGCTTCATGATCGACGACGCCTGTCCGACGCTGATCGTGAGTCACACGAGCGTGACCACGCTTCCTGCTGTGCGTGATCTTCCGGTGCTGCACCTCGATGCTCATTGCATCGAGATCGAAGGCGAGCCGGTCACACCACCGGTAAGCCAGGCGCGCCCCGATCATCTGGCGTATGTCATCTACACTTCGGGTTCGACAGGTCAACCCAAAGGTGTATTGCTGACGCACGGCGGCCTGACCAACCTGGCGACCGCCTACCGGCGCGATTTCGCGCTCGGACCGGGCAGTCGGGTGTTGCAATTCTTCGCCTTCAGTTTCGACGGGTCGGTTGCGGACATCTTTATGGCGCTCCTCTCCGGCGCAACCCTGTGCATGCCAGGGCGCGATACGGTCCGGTCGCCCGACGATCTGATCGGTTTTATGCAGGCGCATCGGGTTACGCTGGCGACGCTCCCGCCGGCGATGCTGGCGTTGCTCGATCCGGAGGCGTTGCCGTCGCTGACCACGGTCATCTCTGCAGGCGAACGTGTCACCCCTGATCTTGTGCGCCGCTGGGCAACGGGACGGCGCGTCATCAATGCATATGGTCCCACCGAGGCGACAGTGGCGGCGGCGTGGTACGACGCGACCGATCTGCCATGCGATGCTGTCTCGGTTCCAATTGGACGACCACTCGCTAACATCCGGCTCTTTGTGCTGAGCCCGGCGCGCCAGCTGGCGCCGGTCGGCGTACCAGGCGAACTGTTCATCGGCGGTGTTGGCGTAGCGCGCGGCTATCTCAACCGGCCGGCGTTGACTGCCGAGCGATTTGTCGATCTGGCACTGCCGATGGATCAGCCAGATGTACCGGTCATCCGCTGCCGGGCGTATCGCACCGGTGATCGGGTACGCTGGCGCGTCGACGGCAATCTGGAGTTTCTGGGACGGTTCGATGATCAGGTCAAGGTGCGTGGATTTCGCATCGAGTTGGGGGAAATCGAAGCGACGCTCCGTACCTGCCCGCACGTCGACGATGCCGTGGCTGTCGTGCGCGAGGATCAGCCAGGCGTGCGACGTCTGGTCGCCTATCTGACGCCCGCGACGGCGCCGGTTGCTGCGATTCGCGCCTGGATGGCTGCCCGATTACCAGAACACATGATGCCGACGGTGTTGGTTCCTCTGGCAGCGCTGCCGCTCTCACCCTCGGGCAAGGTTGATCGTCGGGCGCTGCCGCGACCGGATGGGGAAGGGGGCGCGGCCACCGATGAGGATGTCGCGCCGCGTGGTGCGGTCGAGCAAACACTGGCGGCGATC